>QFCE01001480.1_pt1 | contig 285842 bp, 255 predicted proteins | sample 5346091 | NCBI WGS metagenome assembly QFCE01 (sample SAMN09062252, study PRJNA434731) | Human gut metagenome, whole genome shotgun sequencing project. | isolation source: stool timepoint A chromium assembly | host: Homo sapiens | collected 2015 | reverse complement strand
ATTATTTTCTACAAGTGAGTCCTGACCATAAAAAACAAATGCCATAGGGAGATTCTTTTCAAGTTCAATCATTAAGTCCCAAACTGCTGAATAGGCTTCGGCTTCAGTTTTGTTAGCCGTTACAGTGTCAGGCAATTCTCTAATAATTAATATACCTGTATTTTTTTCAAGAATCTGCTGCTTCATTTCCATATTGTCTGAAGTGTATTTATGATTATATCTATATGCTTTTGCAAGATATATTTTTTTATTGTTATTTAATTTTTTATATATTTCATGAAAATGATTGTAGTCTTTTTCGTGAACTTTTGATTTATACTTTGGAAGTAATAATCCATTATCGTCGGTCATAATTACAGGATTTTCTATTCCGTCAGCATTAAATCTATATGGAATCAGATATGAATTTCTAAGTAAATCAAATATAGTATTTTCACAAATAGCCATCAAAAAGGCTGATAAATCTCTATTGTGATATGCATTGAATAATGCCTGTGAGAATTCTAATGGAGATAAATAGCTATCGATTTCATCATCGCAAAAAAGATAATTGCAAAATGTTTCCTGAAGTTTTTCGCATGCCCAGGGATCATCAAGAATTTTCTGAAATAACACTTCTGTTTTTTCTTCTCTTGGAAAAATTGTTCCTTCTCTCATACAACTCACACCCTTTCTTGAAAATTTCATTCGGTTAGATTATACTATGATTATAGAAATAAGTAAAAATCATAATTGATATGATAGCAATAATTAATTAATATACCAAGGGGAATGCCATGAATGTAAATTTAGATTATTATAAAATTTTTTATTATGTTGCTAAATATGAGAATTTTACAAGAGCAGCTCAGGCATTAGGTAACAGTCAGCCTAATGTTACAAGAGCAATGAATTGTTTGGAACAACAGATTAACAGCACTTTATTTGTTAGAACGAACAGAGGTGTGCAGCTTACACAGGAAGGAAAGCGTTTATATGAACATGTGTCAATTGCTATGGCACAACTTTTAGAGGCAGAGGAAGAACTGGCTGACGATGAAGGAATTTTTCAGGGAAGTATTTCTATTGGAGCAAGCGAAACTGCCTTAAATATATTTTTATTAGATATTCTAAAATCCTTTCACAAAATGTATCCAAAAGTAAGACTAAAAATATATAACCATTCAACGCCACAGGCAATTGAGGCTGTGAAAAGTGGCAAGATAGATTTTGCAGTTGTATCAACACCTGTAAAGGTTAAGTCGCCTTTAGAAAAAACAATCTTATGTTCATTTAAGGAAATATTAATAGGTGGAACTGATTTTGAGCATATAAAAGATGACAATATTTCTTTAAAAAATCTTAAAGACTATCCATTAATTAGTTTGGGGCAGGAAACTACTACATACGATTTTTATAATAAGATATTTTTAAAACATGGTATTGAACTTAATCCTGACACGGAGGTGGCAACTACAGACCAGATTATTCCTTTGGTAAAGTCAGATTTAGGAATGGCATTTGTTCCTGAACCTATGGCAAGAGAAAGTATTGAGAAAAACGAAATTGTTGAGATTTCTTTAAAAGAAAAAATTCCTAATAGAGAAATATGTATTGTGCATGATTGCCAGCATCCACTTAATTCTGCAGCACGAAAATTAAAAAATGAAATATGTTCCTGTTAGAGTTTCTCTTCTATTGAAAAGATATACTCTAATAGTTGCATTTAATTAAGAAGATATGCCTATTATTAAATAGATATATCCACATTTTATTATTCCTGATTAAATAGATATATATTCTATAATATGGTATGATAGACCTTACAGTGCGAAAAGCACAAAAAGGAAGGATATATTAATTATGGAAAAAAAGAGGGATGCTTTTAAAAGCAGAACCGGCTTTGTCATTGCTTGCATAGGCTCAGCCGTAGGTATGGGAAATATTTGGAGGTTCCCATACATGGTATCAGACTGGGGAGGCATAACATTTTTGCTACCTTATGTTTTTAAATCTGGAACTGTGCACTGTTTTCAGGTGAAACAATTCCCGGTTTTCCGTTGCCCATTCCCTTGATAATTGCCACATCACCTTTTACCACATCCTCATCAGCCTGTGTTTCTGCAGAATTATACTCATTTGTAAACTGTTGACCGTCTTTTGTGATTGTATATACCTTGTCATTTTTAAGGTAGCCTTCAGGCGGTGTAATTTCCTTTAAGTATTAGAAATAAATCTTTTCATTACTAATTCTCTGCTCATTACATTAACCATAGAAATCTCTAATCCTGCCAGCTCTATATTTGCCGGAATGAAATCAATATTTTCCTGATGTTTTTTAATTACCTTTTTATTATCAATCTCTTCCTCATTTACAACATCCATTAACACATTTGCCAACGAATACTCAATTTTGTCAGGTTCATCAATTCCAAGACTTACTGTCATGCTTCCCTGTGGGTCCGCATCAATTAAAAGAACTCTTTTTCCCTTTCTTGCAAGTCCTATTCCTAAATTAACTGTTGTGGTTGTTTTTCCTACTCCACCCTTCTGATTTGCTATTGCAATTATTTTACACATTTGTTCCTCCTTATACATTTTTTAGAATGAAAACTCATATCGACTCTGATTATTGTGTTACATTTTCGTCTTACTAAAGAAACAGGAAGACTTCGCATCTAATTTGGTTGAACCAAAATTTTCCCAAATCAAACCAAAATAAACCAAAATTATACGATAAGACGTGATAATTTATGATATTTTATGAATTTAAGATATTTTTAATTTTCAGGATTCAGAAAGCAAAAAAAATCCCTCAAACATACTAAAAATAGTACATTTAAGGAATTTTCTCCTCTATAATGTGGGTTCTCACCCGTTATAAAATAGAATTCTTTTTTATAAAATCAAGTTATGATAACTTATGATTTATTTCATCTGTTTTGCAACTTCAGCTGCAAAATCTTCTTCTTTCTTTTCAATACCTTCGCCTGTTTCAAATCTGATGAAGCTCTTAAGTGCAACTGGAGCACCAACTTCTTTTGAAACTTCTGCTAAGTATGCTTTTACTGTCTGTTTTCCGTCTGCAGCCATAACGTATGTCTGATCAAGAAGACATACTTCTTTTAACTGCTTAGAAATACGTCCTTCAACTAAACCGTTGAAGATCTTGTTAGCACAGATTTCTTCCTTCTTGCTCATTGAAATAGCTGCTAATGAAGCAATAGCTTCTTTTGAAAGGAAGTTGAATAAGTACTTGTCGTTCTGTTTTTCTTCTAAGATTGCTTTGTCTTCAGCACTTAATACATCTGTGCTTAATGCTTCAGCAAAGATATCTTTCTGAATTGGCTTTGGAAGTGATGCTACATCATTTAAAGCACTATCAATTGTGATTTCTCTCATCTTAGCAAGTTCATCATCTGAGATGTCTTCTCTGCTAATATACTGAGGACTCATAGCTGCGATCTGCATAGCGATAGTCTTCATTGATGCTTCAACAGTTTCGTTAGCCTGTGCATCAGCTTCTACTAATACACCAATCTTTCCACCAGCGTGGATGTATGATACAACAACACCGTCAGATACGATTTTCTTAAATCTTCTGATGTTCATGTTTTCACCGATAACAGCAATCTGTGATGTTAATTCGTCTTTTACAGTCTTTGATGTGTCAAGAGCCCATGGTTCAGCGTATAAAGCTTCAACGTCAGATGCATCTGAGTTAACGATCTGCTTAACTACGTTAGCTACAAATGTCTGGAACTTTTCGTTTTTAGCTACGAAGTCAGTTTCTGAGTTTACTTCTACGATTGCTGCTTTTCCATCTTCAACTAATGTTGCAACAACACCTTCAGCTGCGATTCTACCTGATTTCTTTACTGCAGTAGCTTCGCCTTTCTTTCTTAATACTTCGATAGCTGCTTCCTGATTACCATCAGTTTCAACTAAAGCTTTCTTACAAGCCATAATTCCAGCGCCTGTTAATTCTCTTAACTCTTTTACCATTGCTGCTGTAATATCCATTACTATATCCTCCTATTTAGAAAAAATTTAATTATTCTGCTTCTGTTTCAGCTACTTCTTCAGCAGCTTCAGCTACCATTTCTTCACCCTGATTAGCCTCGATAACAGCATCTGCCATCTTAGCAACGATGAGTTTAACGGCTCTGATAGCATCATCATTACCTGGAATTACGTAATCTAATTCTTCAGGATCGCAGTTTGTATCAGCGATACCGATTAATTTGATTCCAAGTGCATGAGCTTCCTGAATACAAATTCTTTCCTTCTTAGGATCTACTACGAAAATAGCGTCTGGGATTCTCTTCATATCCTTGATACCGCCAAGGTTCTTTTCAAGTTTATCCCATTCTTTCTTAATTTCGATAACTTCTTTCTTAGGAAGAACATCAAATGTTCCATCTTCTGCCATCTGTTCGATGTCTTTTAATCTCTTAATTCTTGACTGAATTGTCTTGAAGTTAGTAAGCATTCCGCCTAACCATCTTTCATTTACATAGTACATTCCGCAACGTTCAGCTTCTGTCTTAACAGCTTCCTGAGCCTGTTTCTTTGTACCAACGAAAAGAATTGTACCACCATCAGCTGCGATATCAGCCATAGCCTTGTAAGCTTCATCAACTTTACCTACTGACTTCTGTAAGTCGATAATGTAGATACCATTTCTTTCTGTGTAAATGTATGGAGCCATCTTAGGGTTCCATCTTCTTGTCTGATGTCCGAAATGAACACCTGCTTCTAATAACTGTTTCATTGAAATAACGCTCATTTTTTTACCTCCATTTGGTTTTAATCTTCCGTCTGAATCCAATTCATCGGACAACCCCGAGCATGGGCACCGGTCCGATTTCATCAAACGTGTTTACTCTAACTTAGACATCTTATCATAAGTCATTTTATAATTCAAGCACTTTTTATTTGCAAAAAAATGCCTTACTAACTATGTTTTCCCCACCATACTCACTTTTATATCTGTCTATTATCTGGGGTTCTCCCCAAAAATGCATAGGGTAAATTTCATTTGCTCCTACATTTTTTATAAAATAATTCATTCCCAGGTAATATGCATCTTCCTGCCTAGGGTCTAATGGTATAAAAGCAATATCTATCTTTCTTCCTCTCATGCTGTCAATTTCTCTTTTAAAATTAACTTCCATGTTTCGGTTCCAGGACTTTGGTTCTCCTTCCCAGTGCCACCAGTTCAAATCACCTGCATGATATATTGTACCATCTATTTCACTTACTATAAAAGCTACCCCTTCATCTGTTGATTTCAATGTTTCAACAACTATATCATCTATCTTGTATTTTTCATGAGCCTGAACTCTTATTATATTAAGTTGCTCAGTCATTTTTGATAATATAGCATTTTTCTTTATTTTCTTAACAACATCGTAAGATAAAATATATGTTACATTATCATGCTTAGTTGCTATATCAAATATTATTTTACTAAAATGATCATCATGAATATGGCTTACCATTACGTAAATTTTCTTGTCCGATTTTATGGCTTTATCAATGTTTCCACCAATATAGTCAAACAAATATATATAATTTCTGCTTTCAACCATAAAACCACTATGTTTTAAATACGTAACCTTCATTCATTTACCTCTATTTTGCTGGAACAATTTCTAACCAATATCCATCAGGGTCTTCAATAAAATAAATTCCCATTTCTTTATTTTCCAAACAAATGCATCCCATTTCTTCATGAAGTTTATGAGCTGCTTCCATATCATCTGTTTCAAATGCAAGATGGAATTCACAATCTCCAAGATTATAATTTCCTTCCCACTCTTTTAACCATGTTAATTCCAATTCAAAATCTGCTTCTTCGTTTGACATATAGACAATTATATATGAGCCGTCTTTTGCTTCTTTTCTGCGTGATTCTTTTAATCCTAAAGCTTTTGAATAAAATTCCATTGATTTATCTAAGTCAACTACATTGTAGTTTTCATGAACCATTTTAAATTTCATCTATTTTACTTCCTCTTTTTTCTTCAAATCTGTAACATATCCACATGTCGCGTCTGCACATACTAACTTGTTTCCTTTTTCAAGCATATATCCACCGCACTCAGGACATTTTTCTGTAGAAGGTTTCTGCCATGACATAAAATCACATTCAGGATTGTCGATACATCCATAGTATCTTCTTCCCTTCTGTGTTTTTTTAAGAATAATTTCCTTTCCACATTTAGGGCAAGGGATTCCTGTCTTTTCAAGATATGGTTTTGTATTTCTACACTCCGGAAATCCCGGACATGCAAGGAACTTACCGTGCGGTCCGTATTTGATAACCATTCTTCTTCCACATTCTTCGCATATTTCATCTGATTCTTCATCAGCAATTGTAATCTTTTCTAATTTCTTTTCAGCACTCTTTACAGCGGCATCTAAATCAGGATAGAAGTTTCTTATAACTGTCTTCCATTCTACTTTTCCTTCTTCCACCATATCTAAAAGTGATTCAACATTTGCAGTAAAGTTCAAATCTACAATTGCGCTAAATGCTGTCTTCATTACATTGTTAACTGCTTCTCCAAGTTCTGTTACATAAAGATTCTTCTTTTCCTTTGTAACATATCTTCTTGCAATAATTGTTGTAATTGTTGGAGCATAAGTACTTGGACGTCCAATTCCCTGTTCTTCTAATGCCTTAACAAGTACTGCTTCCGTAAAATGAGCAGGCGGCTGTGTAAAATGTTGATTTTCATTAAATTCAACTAATGACAATTCTGATTCTTTTGTAAGTTTTGCAATTACGTTATCCGTTGTTACTTTTTCGCTGTCACTATCTGTATAAACCTGCATAAATCCCTGGAAGTTAAGCTTTGAAGTTGAAGCATTAAAAATGTATTTGTCTGCTGCAACTTTTACTGATGTAGTCTCATATACGGCACTTGCCATTCTACTTGCTACAAATCTCTTCCATATTAACTGATACAATCTGAATAAGTCTCTGCTAAGCTGTTCTTTAACCTCAGCAGGTGTAATATTTACATCTGTAGGTCTTATTGCCTCGTGAGCATCCTGTATCTTTTTATTAGATTTACCTGTATTAACTTCTTTTGTTATATTTTCAGCACCATATGTCTTGTCTATAAATTCTCTAACCTGAGTTTCTGCTGTATCTGAAATTCTTGTAGAATCAGTACGAAGATAAGTAATCAAACCTATTGTTCCTCTTCCCTTAATATCCACACCTTCATACAACTGCTGTGCAAGTCTCATTGTTTTTTGAGTTGAAAAATTCAAAGTCTTTGAAGCTTCCTGCTGCAATGTACTTGTTATAAACGGAACCGGGCTCTTTCTTGAACGGCTTCCCTTCTTTACATCCTTTACTGTAAATTCAGCATTCTGCAATTCTTTTACAATACCATCAAGCTGTTCTTTTCCGGTAATTTCCATCTTTCCATTTCCATCTCCGTAAAACTCAACTGTTAATGGTTTTCTTTCTCCTTTTACATTTAAAGTTGCATTCATATCCCAATATTCCTTAGGAATAAATGAATTTATTTCTTCTTCTCTGTCGCATAACATACGAAGTGCAACAGACTGTACTCTACCTGCACTTAATCCTCTTTTTATCTTAGCCCATAACAGCGGACTAATCATATATCCTACCATTCTGTCTAAAACTCTTCTTGCCTGCTGTGCGTCAACACGATTCATATCAATATCTCTAGGCTGTTTTAAAGATGCCTTTACTGCCGTCTTTGTAATTTCATTAAATGTTATTCTTGCTGTTTTTTTCATGTCAAGTTTCAATGCTGTTGCCAAATGCCATGAAATTGCCTCTCCTTCACGGTCAGGGTCAGTTGCAAGATATACTTTATCTGCTTTTTTAACCTGTCTTCTTAATTCTGCAAGTTTTCCACCTTTCCCTCTGATGGTTATATATTTTGGTTCATAATCGTGTTCGATATCTATTCCGAGCGTACTTTTAGGTAAGTCTCTAATATGACCATTTGAAGCTACTACTTCATAATTAGCTCCTAAAAATTTTTTAATTGTTTTAACTTTCGCCGGTGATTCCACTATAACTAAATACTTCGCCATAATTACCCCTTTATATTTTTATTTATGTCACACTACAACCCTTGCATAATAATTTTCCATTGGTTGTTCTACCATTCCATCTAGTTGTAACTGTAACAATATTTCTGATAAACGTTCATATTCAATGCCGGTTTTCTCTATCAATTCTGAGATGTTAATCGGCTGTAAACCTAACTCAATATACACCAAGGAAAAATCTTTTTCAAGTAAATTTTCTTGAGACGTTATTTTTGAAACCCTATTTTTTTCTTCTATTTGCAATTCTTCAAGTATATCTTTTGCAGATGTTAATACCCCTGCACCAACCTTTAAAAGCCTATTACAACCGCCACTTAAAGCGTCTCCAACTCTCCCCGGAAGTGCGTAAATATCTTTGCCCTGTTCTAATGCCCATTCCACAGTTATTAGCGAACCACTTTTTTCTTTTGCCTCGATTACTGCTACTATATCTGCCAATCCACTTATTATTCTGTTTCTCTGCGGAAAATGCCAATTAAGAGGTTTGCTTCCCGGTGGATATTCTGAAATTATCCCACCATATTCTATAATATTTTCATAAAGTTCAATATTTTCTATCGGATACACAATATCAACTCCACATCCAACAATTGCAAAAGTTTTTTCTCCTCCTTCAATTGCTCCTAATTGACTGTATGTATCAATTCCTCTTGCCATTCCACTAATTATCTGCACTCCGTTTTCACTCAGTTCTTTAGCTATACTTTTCGCCATATTTCTTCCATAATTACTGCACGCTCTTGCCCCAACCATTGCAACTGATTTTTTATCATTATCAGGTAGGCTCCCTTTGTAAAAAAGGAAATATGGCTTATGGTCAAATATCCTTAATTTATCTGGGAATTCGTCGTCTTTAATTGTGACAAATTTTATATTATTCTTCTCTAATTCATCATAAAATCTGTTTTTGTCAAATTCAGTCTTTGCCTTAAGAATTGCCTCAACATCTTTCTTTGTAATATCTGTCATATTTAGTAATTTTTTCTCACTTGAATGATACAATTCTTCTATTCCATTTACACCTTTTAACAGTCTGTTTAACTTCGTATATTGTATATCTTTTATAGTAGAAATCCATGCAAAATAATCTTTTTCTTCCATATATATAGTGTCCCCCTTTTTACTTCATCCAAGCCGGAGTTCTAAATGTCAAAGCCTTTGATATATCACCCTTTGAAACATTTTTTCTCTCGTCCAAATCTGCTATCGTTCTTGCTACTTTTAATACCTTTCCATACGCCTCATGCTCAATTTAAATTTATCAAAAATCTGTTCCATAAGTTCTTCTTCAGGATTATTTAATTCACAAAATTCTTTTATATTTCTGCCATCTAATTGTCCATTGTAAGACACAGTTTCATTCTTATATCTTTCCCTTTGTATTTGTGCTGCTGCAATAACCCTTTCTTTCATCTTTTCTGAAGTTTTTTCACTTTTTTTAATATCCTTATACTCTACTCTGTTTAAATACACACATAAATCAAATCTATCTAATATAGGTCCACTTATTTTTGACAAATACTTATTAACATCCCTTTGCGTACAGCTACATCTGTTTCTATCAGGATAATATCCACACTTACACGGATTCATTGATGCTATAAGTATCACATCTGCAGGGAATTCATAGCTTCCGCTATTTCTTGAAAGCACAATTTTTTTGTCCTCTAATGGTTGTCTTAATGCTTCAATAACATTTCTCGAAAATTCGGGAAATTCGTCTAAATATAATACTCCACCATGAGCAAGAGTAACCTGTCCTACTTTTGGTTTCATTCCACCGCCCGTCATTCCCGTTACCGTTGTAGTATGATGTGGACTGCAAAATGGTCTTTTATCCACTAGTCTTCCATCTAATTTCCCTGCTATACTATGAATCTTTGATATTTGTATTCTCTCTTCAAATGTCATATCAGGAAGTATTGTAGGAATAGTCCTTGCTATTACAGTTTTTCCGGCGCCCGGTGGTCCAACCATAAGCATATTGTGTCTTCCTGCTGCTGCAATCATCGCTCCTATTTTTCCCTGCTCCTGTCCACAAATGTCTGCAAAATCATAACTTTCCTCTATTTCTTCCTGAATCTTCTTTTCTTCAAAATTAGCTTTCTGCCTTAATATTTCCTCGCTCAACTCATCAGGATTCATATCTAACACATACACTAATTCTGCAAGATTTTTCACTCCTATTATCTCTATCCCTTCAATGGCTACACACTCTCCATAATTTTCTTCAGGAATGATGCATACTTTAATTTCCTTTGCCACTGCCATTAAAACCATAGGTAATATTCCATTAACCTTTATCACATCTCCATTTAAACTTAATTCTCCCGCAATCATAAATTTACTGACATCCTGTTTTACTATATCAAGTGCTTTAAGAATCGACGCAGATATTGGCAAATCAAAATAAGTTCCTGATTTTCTTATATTCGCAGGAGCCAAATTTATCGTTATTCTTCTTGGCGGAATCATAAATCCCGAATTCTTTATTGCGGTTCTTACCCTCTCTCTTGACTCTTTTATTTCTGACGATAAAAGGCCTACCATATCAAATGATGGCAAGCCACTACATACATCTGTTTCAACACAAATCGGTAAAACTTCCGTTCCCGTAATTGCACAACAATTAACTTTACTAACCATATACCCTCCAAACATTACGTTGTTATTTAGGTTATAAGTTATCACATTTTATATGAATAGTCAATTGCCGATTTTATTTTTTCTAATGCTCTCTTTTCAATACGACTTACATAGCTCCTTGAAATGTTTAAATCCTTACCAATTATTTTCTGCGTCTCGCTCTCCCTCCCGTTCATTCCATATCGTCGTTCTATTATTTCTCTTTCCCGTTTGGTCAGTTTATTTTCTACAATATCCCTAATCATTTCTACATTTTCCTGTCTTTCCATATTACTTATTACGTCCTCATTATCTGACTCAACAACATCTATAAGACATATTGTATTTCCTTCTTTATCTGTTCCTATTGGTTCATTTAGCGATATGTCCCTGCTTCTTTTTTTCTCATTTCTAAACATCATTAGCATTTCATTTTCAATGCATTTTGCCGCATAGGTTCCTAAACGGTTTCCCTTATTTATATCAAATGAATTTATTGCCTTTATAAGGCCTATTATTCCAATAGAAATTAAATCTTCATTATCTCTCTCACCCGAATATTTTTTTGCCACATGTGCAACAAGGCGTAAATTACTCTCTATTAATATATCCTTCGCCAGCTTATCTCCCTGTGCATATCTTTCCAGATATTTTTTCTCTTCCTTTGGTGTCAAAGGCTCTTTAAATGTCTTCAAAAAAAGGCACCTCGTCACATGCTTTATACATTTTATGCACAAATCACATAACGGGTGCCTGTCACTTCTTATTTATTTTACGCTGTTACAACATCTTTTTTTCTAAGAATATCTCCTAGTTCTAATTCAATTCCTAAATCAATAAATAACTTCTGTTGTGGATGTGGACAACTTTCCATTTCGTTTCCTTCTTCATCCTGAATTGAAATTACTTTAACTTCAATGTCTCTTCCGTCTTTTTTCATAACCTCAATTGTATCTCCAACGCAGAATTTGTTTTTCTGTGTTATTGTGTATTTATGTTCCCCAACCTTTTCTCCGACAAGTCCAAGATAAACATAATTTCTTTCATACACATTTTTATCGTATATCTGTGTTGTTTCATCTGGTTTTCCAAAGAAAAATCCGGTTGTATACTGTCTAAATGTACATTGTGAAATCAACTCCCTGTACTTATCAAGGTTTGCATAATACTTGTCAGGGCTTTCTAAATAATCATCAATTGCCATTCTGTATGTTCTTGCAACCGTACCTACATAAAGGGCAGTTTTCATTCTTCCTTCTATTTTAAAACTATCGATTCCGGCATCTATAAGTTCAGGAATATGCTCTATCATGCACAAATCTTTTGAGTTAAAAATATATGTTCCACGATCATTTTCATAAACAGGCATATACTGTCCTTCTCTTGATTCTTCCATAACGGCATATTTCCATCTGCATGGATGAGTGCATGCTCCTTTATTTGCATCACGTCCTGCCATAAAGCTTGACAAAAGGCATCTTCCTGAATAAGAAATACACATTGCTCCATGTACAAATGTTTCAATTTCCATATCATCAGGAATATGTTCTCTTATTTCTTTTATCTCCTTCATTGATAATTCCCTTGCGGTTACAACTCTCTTTGCTCCAAGATTATACCAGAAATTATATGTTCCATAATTTGTATTATTAGCCTGAGTGCTGATATGAATTTCAGTATCCGGAAGCATTTCTTTTGCAATAGTAAATATTGCAGGGTCAGCGATTATAAGTGCATCCATATTTACTGTTTTTAAATCTTCAAAATAAGCTCTTACAGGCTCTAAATCTGCATTGTGGGCGAGTATATTTGCAGTAACATATACTTTTACATTATGTTCATGTGCAAATTTTACACCTTCTCGCATTTCTTCTAATGAAAAGTTCTTCGCTTTTGCTCTAAGTCCAAATACTTCTCCACCAATATATACGGCATCTGCCCCATATTTTACTGCTGTTTTTAAAACTTCCAGACTGCTTGCCGGAATTAATAATTCTACATTTCTCATATTTATCTCTTCTTTACACTTATTGTTATTCCATCTCCAATTGGAACGATGGATGTTTCTAACTGTTCATTGTTCTTTACTTCATACATATATTCCCGCATTCGTTTATGAATTGTTCTGTCTCTTCTTCTTACAACATATTTAGATTCTATCAAATCACCTTCCTGAAGAACATTGTCAGTAATTAGTACTCCTCCTGTTTTCATTAATCTTAAAACATGCGGAAGAAAATTAATATACTGAGCCTTTGCCGCATCCATAAATACAAAGTCAAAGCTATCATCTTTTAGTGTAGGCATAATTTCCAATGCATCTCCTTCTAAAAGAGCAATCACATTTTCTTTTCCTGCTTTTTTTATATTTTCTTTTGCGATAGGAATTCTTTTTTCATAATTTTCTATTGTAGTAATTTTTCCATCTTCATCTAAACATTCACTAATTAAAATGGCTGAGTACCCAACTGCGGTACCCAGCTCTAATATTCTTTTAGGTTTTTTTATTGCCAGAATAACTCTTAAGAAACTTTCCATTTCTTTTCTGATAATCGGCACATTGTCCTTATGAGCTTCTATTTCTATCTGCTCTAAAACCTGACTATTATTTTTTTCCAACGAATGCATATATGATACAATTCTTTCATTTACTATCATATCAACCTCTCTTATTCCGTTGTTGTCTCTTCTTCATCAGTTTTACCTTCACTTTTGATAACTTTTAATATTTCTTCACCGTTATCAGAAGTATTGAAAGTATATGTTCCTGGCTTTACAACCTTTACTTCATATATAAATGACTGAACCCATAATACTTTATCATCATTTATAATTCCGTATTCTTCTAATGTCTTTGCAAAATCTTTTATTGATGTGTTCTTAGTTACTTCAATTGTCATATCCATCCCAGGTGCAGGTGCTGCTCCCTTGTCTGTGAATAACTGTCTGCCAAATACAAAAGCTGCTGCTGCAAAATAGTAAATGACAACAAACATCACCAAATATTTTAATACTTTACTCATAACTCTTGCAAAGCCTTCTGATGTTTTTCGCCTAACCATAAGCTCCTCCCGGATTATTCAACTTCCATGATTATTGGAAGAATCATTGGATTTCTCTTCATCTTCTTCCATAAATATTCACCTAAACTATCTTTCACAACCATTTTAATTTTACCCCAGTCAGCTGAGTTTTTACTTAAACAGTTGTATAATGCTTCTGCCACAACTTCCTTTGCTTCGTCAATAAGATTTTCTGACTCTCTTACATATACGAAACCTCTTGTTACAATATCAGGTCCTGCAAGTAACTGATTTGTATATTTTTGCAAAGTAAGTACCACAATTATAATTCCGTTTTCAGCAAGATTCTGTCTGTCTCTAAGAACGATGTTACCTACATCACCTACTCCAAGACCATCAACTAATACGGAACCTGCAGGGACTTTTCCTGTAATCTTTGCATCATTTTCATCAATACTTAAAACATCCCCTGATTTCATAATAAATACATTTTCTTTAGGAATTCCTAATTTCTGAACTAACTGTCCATGAACCATTAAATGTCTGTATTCACCATGTACAGGTATTGCATATTTAGGTTTTAACAGAGAATATATTAATTTAATTTCTTCCTGACACGCATGCCCTGAAACATGTGTATCCTGGAAAATAACCTCTGCCCCCTTCATATATAATTCATTAATTACTTTACTTACAGCTTTTTCATTTCCAGGGATAGGTGTTGAACTAAACACAATAGTATCTCCCGGTTTAATACTTACTTTTCTATGAAGTGATGCTGCCATTCTTGAAAGGGCTGCCATTGATTCTCCCTGACTTCCTGTTGTAATAAGTACCAACTGGTCATCAGTATAATTTTTCATTTCTTCAATATTAATCAATGTATTATCAGGTATCTTTAAATATTCCAATTCTTTTGCAACTGAAATAATATTAACCATACTTCTTCCTTCTACTACAACTTTTCTGTTGTATTTGTCAGCTGAATTTATAATCTGCTGAACTCTGTCTACATTTGATGCAAATGTAGCAATAATAATTCTTGTCTTAGGATGTTCTGAAAAAATGTGATCAAATGTTGCACCAACCGTACTTTCTGAAGGTGTAAATCCAGGTCTTAATACGTTTGTACTGTCACACATAACTGCTAATACGCCTTTTTTTCCTAATTCACTAAATCTTGCTAAATCAATTGCATCACCAAATACAGGTGTATAATCTACCTTAAAGTCACCTGTATGAACAATAACACCAACAGGTGTATGAATGGCAAATGCTGCCGCATCAGCTATACTATGGTTTGTCTTAATAAATTCAACTCTGAATTTACCTGCATTTATGTTCTGACCATATTTAACTACTTTTCTTTTAACTATATCTTTGATCTGATGTTCTTCAAGCTTTCCTTCTATAATTCCCATTGTAAGTTTTGTTGCATACAATGGTGCACTGATTTCTTTTAAAACATATGGTAACGCACCAATATGATCTTCATGTCCATGTGTTATAAAAAATCCTTTTATCTTGTCCTTATTTTCTCTTAAATAAGTAATGTCCGGTATTACTAAATCTATTCCAAGCATATCATCATCCGGAAATGACAATCCGCAATCGACTACTATTATGCCATCTTCATATTCAAAAGCTGTCATATTCATTCCAATCTGCTCTAAACCGCCTAATGGAATTATTTTCAACTTTCCAGTCTCGCTCATTAATATTTCCCTCCTATATTTCTCCGTTCATATTCGTATTATACTAAATCTACATCTTCTAATAGTTCTGAAAAAATCTTTCCGATATATCCTACTTCATCTTCATCTAAAACTACTTCATAAACAGCTTCTTCACTACTATCATCTGATGTGTCCTTAAAAATATATGCTATCTCTTCATCTTCTTTTTCAACAAGAATATATTTTATATTATTTACTTTTGTTTCTAATAAAACTGTGAATTCTTCATTTTCACCCTGCTCATTTTTGAAAATTATCTTTCCATCCATTTGACTATATCTCCTCCTGAAAAATATGTAATGCCCCCGCCCTTCGGTCGGCGGCTATTCGTCGGAAACATTTATAGAAAATGAACTTCGTTCATTTTGTTTCCTCCTATTACTTTTCTATACTAACTTTGGTATCTGCAAAGTACTTAATTAGGCATTTATAATTATTATTTATAATTATAAACATTCCTATCCTTCACGAAATAATACCTTCATTTTTTAATTAATCTAACTATTTATCTGCGTACATTCCATCAAATTAATGATTTTTTCCTGACAGTTAATAAAAATATCTATACATAGTCTGTTATGAAAAGTCATATTCCTACCATATAACTTTTAACGATGCGAATTAAGATAATCCTCTAGAATAATTGTGGCAGCGATCTGGTCAACATATTTGTATCTGTCTTCCCTTTTTATTCCTGCTTCATTCATTATTTCATATGCTTCAACCGTTGTTAATCGTTCGTCCTGAAAAATAATCTCCACTCCGCTTCTACGTGTAAGCATATCTGCAAATTCTTTTGTCTTTTCAACTCTTTCACCTGAACTTCCATCCATATTTACAGGTAATCCTAATACTATTAATTCAACATCATTTTCTTTAATAATTGTCTCTATTCTTGAAAGAGTCTTTCTTAATTTATTAGGTGATTCCCTTCTCACTATTTCCATGCCTTGTGCAGTCATCCCTAACGGATCTGTAATTGCAACTCCTACTGTCTTTGAGCCAAAATCAAGTCCTAATATTCTCATTATAACATTTCTCCTTTAAGCATACAGAATAAGCCCTGCCAAACCGTGGGCTCGCAAGCGCAGTCGCATTTTGGGGCTTTTGCTAATCGGCTTCGCCGCTTCCGCTTCCGCCAGCTCGAAACATTTGTTTCTCGCTGTTCTTGCGCCCGGCTCATGCGACTCTGCGCAAGCGCAGTCGCATTTCCGGGCTTTTGCTAATCGGCTTCGCCGCTTCCGCTTCCGCCAGCTCGAAACATTTGTTTCTCGCTGTTCTTGCGCCCGGCTCATGCGACTCTGCGCAAGCGCAGTCGCATTTCCGGGCTTTTGCTACAAAAAAGAGTTTCTTCAATGAAACTCCCATTTGTATAGCCGTTGCTTATTTTAATTTGTTGTTGATATAATACTTAACTGTTTCTTCAATTAATTCATCGCGTTCTACTTTCATAATAAGGCTTCTGGCATTATTATGACTTGTAATGTATGTAGGATCTCCGGACATAATATAACCTACAATCTGGTTAACCGGATTGTATCCTTTTTCTGCTAACGCCTGATATACTCTTTCTAAAATCTCTTCAACGCCTAACTTCTGTTCCTGTGGAACTTTGAAGTATTGTGTGTTTCCTAAATTACTCATCTTATCCCGTCCTTTTGCCCTTTTGGCATTTTCCATGTACCTTTATACTAATATAAAACTTATGTTGTGGCAAGCATTATTTCCTTGCCCGCACCTTTTTTTTCAATATTTTCACAATTCAAACACTCATTTGCAAATCCAATTAATGAAACGTTTTTAATATCTCCTGACAGGTCTTTGTCACTCTTCATTATAACCTTAATATATTCTTTTGTGTGACCTACCCAATAATCTTCTCCTGCTATATTAATTGTTTCTTCGAACAATACGCTTACCTTTTTTCCAATAAATTTTCTTCTATATTCCATTGTAAGAATTTCGCCAACTTTAATCAAATCCTCGCTTCTTTCTGTCTTTACAGGTTCAGGAATCTGATTTTCCATTTTTGCAGCAACAGTGCCATCTCGTTTTGAATATTTAAATACATGTAATTCTGAAAATCTTACTTTTTTTACAAACTCTCTTGAAATTTCATAATCTTCCTGCGTTTCACCTGGGAATCCAACAATTACATCTGTTGTAAATGCAGGATTATCAAAATATTTTCTTAAAAGTTCACATTTTTCAAAATATTCGTCAGATGTATAATGTCTGTTCATTCTTTTTAATGTATTATCACATCCACTCTGCATTGACAAATGAAAATGTTGACATATTTTATCAACTTTTGCTAATCGCTTTGCAAAATCCTCAGTCACGATATTTGGCTCAAGAGAACCTAATCTTATTCTTTCAACACCTTCAATTCCGGCAATCATTTCAACAACATCTATTAATTTATTTTCATTATTGCCATATGAACTTAAATGAATACCTGTAAGTACGATTTCTTTAAATCCTTTTTGTGCAAGTTCTGTAACTTCCTGTTTTATATTGTCAAATTCCCTACTTCTGATTCTTCCTCTTGCATAAGGAATTATACAATATGAACAGAACTGATTACATCCATCCTGAATTTTTATATAAGCTCTGGTGTGTTCTGTTACGGTTGCCAGCTCTAACTCTTCATATTCATTTGTAGCATTTATATCAATTACATTTTTATTATATTTGTTATCATCAAAATATTTTTGAAGTTCTTCAACTATATCTTTTTTCTTATTATTTCCAATAAGAATGTCAACAGACAAATCTTCTAACAATTTTTCTGTTGCTGTCTGAACATAACATCCTGCTGCAACTACTACTGCATCTTCATTCATTTTCTTAGCTTTATGAAGCATTTGTCTCGATTTTCTATCTGCCATATTTGTAACTGAACATGTATTTATAATATACACATCGGCCTTTTCATTAAATGGTACAATTTCGTAACCGGCATCTTCCAGCTTTTGTGCCATTGCCTCAGTCTCATATGCATTTACTTTACATCCTAAATTATGTAATGCTACTTTTAACATTTTTACAAACTCCAAACAATTTTTTTGATTAAATTTTGTATACTTTTATCATTGCCCTATTATCAGCCTCGTGTTAATATTGACGTATAAAAATATATTTAAGAGAGGTATTTATTATGAAAACAGTTACAATCAGCTTAAATTCAATTGATAAAGTAAAAGCTTTCGTAAATGACATAACAAAATTTGATTCTGATTTTGATTTAGTATCAGGTCGTTATGTAATTGATGCGAAGTCAATTATGGGAATTTTCAGTCTTGATCTTTCTAAACCAATTGACTTAAACATCCATAGCGAAGATGATGTTAACGCTATTTTAGATGTTTTAAAGCCATATCTTGTATAATTTGATATTGCTAAAAAAGCAGGCAGGTTTGCCTGCTTTTTTTATTACTCTCTTTTTTATTTAATTAGTCTCTTCTTATCTCGATTAATTCTGCAGTTTCAACTGCTTCCTTAAACATTCTGTCAATTTCTTCTTCCAAATGTGTTTCTGATCTTTTAATAATATTAATATTTGGTTTAGTAACCGGATGTTTAGCAACAAATGTTGTACAACAATCCTCATATGGAAGGATAGATGTTTCATATGTTCCAATCTTTAATGAAATATCTACTATTTCCTGCTTATCAAATGCAATTACAGGTCTGAATACCGGCATAGTACATACTTCATTTGTAGCTGCAAGGCTTTGCATTGTCTGACTTGCAACCTGTCCTATACTTTCTCCTGTTATAAGTCCTAATGAGCCTTCTTTATTTGCAAAATACTCTGCAATTCTCATCATATATCTTCTCATAATGATAGTTAACTCATCATGTGGACATTTGTCATAAATATACATCTGTATATCTGTAAAATTAACTACATATAAATTCATTGGTCCTGTATACTTTGATATGATTTTTGCCAAATCGACAACTTTCTGTTTTGCTCTTTCAGATGTGTATGGTGGTGCATGGAAATATACTGCATCAATATGCACTCCACGTTTTGCAACCATATATCCTGCAACAGGGCTATCAATTCCTCCTGATAATAAAAGCATACCATTTCCGGCTGTTCCAACAGGCATTCCACCCGGTCCCGGAATTATCTTTGAATAAATATTAATTTTATTTCTTATCTCGATATTAATTACAATATCAGGATTATGAACGTCCACCTTCATTTCAGGGAATGCATCTAAAATTACGCCTCCCATTTCCATGTTAATTTCCATGGAATCCATTGGATAATTCTTTCTGCTTCTTCTGGCTGCAACCTTAAATGTAAGATTTTTATCTTCATAGTTATCTTCGATATGTTTTATTACATGTTTAGCTAAATCTTCAAATCCATTGTCCTCTATCTGCATCATTGGGCAAATGCCTACAATACCAAACACATATTGTAATGCTTCAATTGCTTCATCCATATCGCAGTCAGATTCTGTAGTAACATAAATTCTTCCTGCTTCTTTTGTTACAACAAAATCTCCATCTACACGTTTCAATGCAATCTTTGCCTGTTTAACAAGGGCATTTTCAAACAAATATCTGTTTTTTCCCTTTATGCCAATCTCGGCATATTTAATCAAAAGTGATTGTGTCATTTTACTCTCCTTCTATCTTCTAACGTATTTTCTTAGCATAGGTAACAAGCTGTTTAACTGTTCCCCACAATATTCTATTTCTTCAATAGTGTTTAATGTGCTAAAACTAAATCTTACAGTTGATTCTAACAAATCTTTATCTATGTTCATAGCTTTTAAAGTAGCACTTACTGCCGGTCTGTTCGATGAGCATGCTGAGCCGGCTGATATATAAATACCTCTTTCTTCTAACGCATGAAGAAGTACTTCACTTCTTACGCCTCTAAAACTTGCACTTACAATATGCGGTGCACCTTTTTTTCCTTTCTGACTGTTTACAGTAACATCTTCCATTTCATTTAAAATATCAATAAGTCTGTCTTTTAAGGAAATAAGTTTGTCCACCTTTTCATCAAAATTTTCATAAGCTGCTCTTGCCGCTTCACCAATTCCTGCAATACCAGGCACATTCTCTGTACCTGAACGCATTCCTTTTTGCTGTCCTCCACCAAATATAATTGGTGATATTTTTGTTTTGTCTTTTATATATATAAATCCTGAACCTTTTGGTCCATGAATTTTGTGTCCGCTTACAGTAAGAATATCTATATTTAACTTTTTAGGTTTTATATCTAACTTTCCAAATGCCTGAATAGCATCAACATGGAATACAACATCTTTTTTTACTGACTTAATATATTTTCCAATTTCTTCAATAGGTTCTATTGCACCTACTTCATTATTTACAAACATAACAGAAACAAGAATTGTATTTTCATTCATGGCATTTTTAAGGCTTTCCATAGCTACAATGCCTTTGTTATCTACAGGTAGATATACAATCTCAAATCCCTGTTCTTCTAAGTATTTCATCGTTGCCGCAACAGAAGAATGTTCAATTTTTGTAGTTATTATTCTATTTCCTGCTCTTTTATTTGCATTAGCGCTTCCTATTATTGCAAGGTTATTCGACTCTGTGCCACCTGATGTAAAATATATTTCTTTCGGGTCTGTTTTTAATATTTTTGATATATTTTCCTTGGCCTGCTTAATATATTTTTCAGCATTTACACCTACCATATGCATAGATGATGGATTTCCATAATCCTGCGCCATAACTTTTACAACTATATCTTTTACATTTTCTGTCACTACTGTTGTGGCTGAATTATCAAAATACGCTTCCATTTTTGCTCCTTATTCTTCCATCATAAACATAATTACTGACATAATAGCCATGCCTGCCGTTTCAGTTCTTAAAATTCTTTTCCCCAAAGTTATTGGAGTTCCATTTTCCTCCATAACGGCATTTACTTCCTCTTTAGCAAATCCTCCCTCAGGTCCTATGAAAATTCCAACAGATGTGTCTTTTTTTAAGCCTCTAATGATATTTCTTGTCTTTTCCATATCATCTGCTTCTTCATACGGCATTATAATCATGTCTAATTCTTTAGCCATATCGATTGCCTGTTTAAATGTGCAGACATCATTTACTCTAGGAATTATTCCTCTTTTACTTTGTTTTGCTGCACTTTCTGAAATGGCATTCCATCTTTTCACTTTATTGGCTGCCTTTTTTGCATCTAACTTTACTATTGACCTTTTTGTACTTACCGGCACAATTCCATAAACTCCAAGTTCTACCATTTTCTGTATTACTGTTTCCATTTTATCGCCTTTAGGCAATCCCTGAAACAAATATACTTTTATAGGCAATTCTCTTCCCGGTCCGTTTATATCTAATATTTTTGCTTCAACTTTTTCATCATCCATATTTAAAATGCTGCAGACATATTCCTTATCTTTTCCATCGCTAATAAGGATTTCTTCTCCGATTTTCATACGAAGAACATTTTTTATATGATTAACATCACTACCTGTAACTAAAATAGTATCTTCTAATATATTTTCGGCATTAACAAAAAATCTATACATTCTATACCACTCTTTTAATCTAAAATCTTCTGTGCCATAATTGCACGCCAGTCACCTTGATTTACTGTTTTCATAAATTTTAATTTGTGATTTTTCTTTATGGCATCAACTACATCTTCTTCTTTCATGTAAATAATCCCTGATGAAATAAATATTCCACCTTTCTTTAAGAATTTATCTACGATTGCTGATATTGGAATAATTACATCTGCTAATATATTTGCAACAACTACATCATATTTATTAAATCCGACTTTTTTCTGTAATTCTTCATCATCTATAATATTTCCATCATACAAATCAATGTCGTCCATCGCAATATGATTTACCTGGAAATTTTCTTTTGATGCAGTAATGGCAGCCGGATCAATGTCAGTCATTGCCATTTTACCTGCCTCTAATTTTTTTGCAACTATAGATAAAATACCGCTTCCACATCCTAAATCAAGGACTGTATCACCAGGTTTTACATATTTTATTAGCTGATTGATGCAAAGTTGAGTTGTTTCATGTTTTCCTGTTCCAAATGCAGTCCCGGGATCAATTTCAATCATCTTCATATCTTTATGAGCTTCATCAATTTCTTCCCATGTAGGTTTAATATAAAATTCTCCTACAGTAAAAGCTTTAAAAAACTGTTTCCAATTATTAACCCAGTCAATGTCTTCTGTTATATCTTTTTCTATTGTTCCCTCTCCAACATTTATAAATAATGATGCTTCTTTTAATTTTTCTCTAACTTTATGAAGTAATGCTTCATCGTCATTATCTTCCTCTGTATAAAAACTTATATATGCTGTTCCATCATCTTTCGGAAGTGTTGGAAGATAATCTATAAACATTGCCTTCTTGTCCTCTTCTGATAAAGGCACATTGTCTTCTATCTGTATTCCATCTATCCCAAGTTCAATCATCAAACCACTTATATAATCTATAGCTTCTGTTGTTGTTTTTAACGTATATTTATTCCATTTCATAAATAAAATCCTCTCTTAAACCACAAAACATCATTTTATTATAAACGCTAAAACTTTTTAATGCAACCTTTCATAAATATCCATTTTAGCCTTTTCACTTTTTATTTTTCCATAAACTGTATGTTACAAAATGGAACATACAGCGCTGGGCACGCCAATATAAAAGAAACCTTATAAAAAGGAATTCTTCCTAATTATAAGGTTTCTCTCGTTTATTTATTATTGCAATTCAAACAGTTTATATATGTAGCTTTAATTATTTAACCTTAACTACCTTCTTAGCACTCCATTCTTTACTCTGCTTTCCATTCTTGTTTACAACAGCAACTCTAACGTAATATTTCTTTCCGCTTGTAAGATTTCTTAATGTTGCATTTGTCTTATTTGTAACAACTTTCTTTGCACCAGCCATGCTTTTCTTTGTTGAATACTGTACAACATATTTCTTTGCTACTGCACTCTTGTTAATAGTAACCTTAGCTGCGCCTTTCTTAGCGCTTACTTTCTTAATTGTTGTAGCTACCTGCTTTACTGAAATGTTAGAACATTTTACAGATGATGAAAATGTAGGATCTCCATCCTTTGGTAATGTAACTAAACCATTGTAAAGACCTGCTAACTGTTCATCTTCTCTGTCACCCATTTCTCCGCCAACGCCAAAGTATAATGAAAGATGTCCACTATAATTCTTAGCCAAAGTAAAATCTAATGTTACTGTCTGTTCTTTATCCTGCTGTAACTGTACCCACTTAAATGCTAATGGAGCCTTATCAGGTTCGTATGCATTAGGATCATCTCCTTCAACCTTAACAAGAACCCATTTATCTAAATTAGTTGCTTTAAGTTTACAACTTACTGTATATGACTGGCCTTTCTGGTACTTAAGGTTTTCATTCTTAATCTGAGCTCCCCAGATTCCACCCCAGCCAATTGCATCCATATCAGCTGTCCAAGATGACTTAGAATTTTCTGTCAAAGCTCCTTCTGCTCCTTCAGCCCATCCTGATGAAGCACCAAAGTAACTGTCCCATTCATTCTTAATTAATTCTGTTTTAGCTGCCTGAGTTGGTACTGCAGGTACTACTGCGATAGCCATTGCTGCTGCCATTGCTAATGTAGCGATTTTCTTTAAATTCTTTCTCATTTCAATTTTCCTCCTGAACTTTATAACTATTATACAGTCAGTATAGTTAAAAACGTTTCAAAAGTCAACATATTTTATTATAAACCACTTATTTTTTTACTTGTTTTTGTACAATTTGACTATTAGTAATTATTCTCATTGGTTTTATTGTTCACAAAAACTTTTTTGCAAATTTTTCTTGTTTTATTGTTACTTAATTTAATATATACATTACTTATTTCTTCTTTATTTATTTGTTTAAATGATTGTTTTAATATTTTCTAACATATAAAATTTTTTTCAAATTTTTAATATATAAAAATACGGATATAAAAGCAATTTTACTTTTATATCCGTAATATTTCTTTTTTCTAATCTCTTAATCTAGTTTAAATTTATCTTTAAAGCTCTTTTTCTTTGGCTTTTCATCTTCACTTTGGTTTAGTGTATTTCCTGATATTTTGTCTAACTGTTTAATTAACTCTTTTTGTTCATGAGTCAATTTTTCAGGTACTCTTACAATCAAAGTTGTATATTGATCACCACGAACTGCTTTATTTCTAATACTTGGAACACCTTTTCCTTTTAATCTGATTCTTGTTCCTGTCTGTGTTCCCGGTTTTATGTTAAACAATACATCTCCATCTACAGTGTTAACCCTTACATCTCCTCCTATTGCTGCCTGTGCAAATGATATTGATGTATTTGTATATAAATCCATTCCATTTCTTTGGAAGTTTGGATTGCCTATAATTCTAACCTGTACTAATAAGTCTCCTCTTGGTCCGCCATTTCTTCCAGGTTCACCTTTTTCTCTGATTCTTACACTCTGTCCGTCATCAATACCTGCCGGAATTGTAACTGCAATCTTTTTAAGACTTGAAGTATATCCTGTACCGTGACATGTTGTACATTTATCCTTTATAACCTTACCTGTTCCGTTACATTCAGGACATGTTGTAATATTCTGCATTGTTCCAAAGAAGCTCTGCTGTGTTGTAACTACCTGACCTCTACCTCCGCATCGGCTACATGTTTCAGGTTGTGTTCCAGGTTTTGCACCTGTTCCATGACATGTTGTACATTCATCTTTAAGATTAAGACTTAATTCCTTTTCGCATCCAAATACAGCTTCTTCAAATGTTATTCTGACTGAAGCACGAATATCTGCTCCTCTCATAGGACCATTGCTGTTTCTTGAACTACGTCTGCCTCCGCCAAATATATCTCCGAATATGTCTCCAAATATATCTCCAAAGTCTGCAGAATTAAAATCAAATCCTCCGGCTCCTGCTCCTGCGCTTCCATCAAATGCTGCATGACCGAATTGATCATACTGACGTCTCTTATCAGCATCACTAAGTACAGCATATGCCTCTGATGCTTCTTTAAACTTCGCCGCAGCTTCTTCCCCAGGATTTACGTCCGGGTGATATTTCTTAGCCAATTTTCTATATGCACTTTTTATTGTGGCTTCGTCAGCATTTTTATCAACGCCTAATACCTCATAATAATCTCTTTTTTCCGCCATTTTTATCACCTTTCATATTAGTATGAATAAATAATCTGCAAATAAAACACGGATGTCATACCCTAGTCCTATTTTCATTATTTTTATATTAGTATAAATAACTTGTAAAACCCGTCCGGGCTAAACCCGGACGGGATACATTCTATCATATTCTATAACCCAGTGCTATATGTGTATTCAGATTATACTTCCTTGTAGTCACCATCAACTACATCATCTGCTCCAGCTCCTGCATTAGGATCCTGGTAAGCTCCCTGTGCTCCCATATCAGGACCTGCTCCCTGTGCTCCAGCCTGTGCCTGAGCCTGTTCATACATCTTTGAGAATACTTTCTGTGAGCTTTCCATTAATTTTTCTTTTCCATTCTTTAAGCTTTCAATCTGAGCATCTGTGATGTTCTGGTCATCTGTAATTTCAGCAATTACAGTCTTTAATGCATCGATGTCAGCCTGAACTGCTGCCTTATCATTTGCATCAATCTTATCACCAACTTCATTCAAAGCATTTTCTGTCTGGAATACCATTGAATCAGCTTCATTCTTAGCATCAATGCCTTCCTTACGCTTCTTATCCTGTGCTTCAAATTCAGCAGCTTCTTTTACAGCCTTATCGATATCTTCATCAGACATATTTGAACCTGCTGTAATTGTAATGTGCTGTTCTTTTCCTGTTCCTAAATCCTTAGCTGAAACATTTACGATACCATTTGCATCAATATCAAATGTAACTTCAATCTGTGGAACACCTCTCTTTGCTGGTGGGATTCCATCAAGTCTGAACTGTCCAAGACTCTTGTTATCTCTTGCGAACTGTCTTTCACCCTGTACTACGTTGATATCAACGGCTGTCTGGTTATCTGTTGCTGTTGAGAATGTCTGGCTCTTCTTTGTAGGAATTGTTGTATTTCTTTCAATTAATCTTGTTGCGATACCACCCATTGTTTCAATTGATAATGAAAGTGGAGTAACATCAAGAAGTAAGATTTCGCCTGCGCCTGCATCACCTGCAAGTTTACCACCCTGAATTGATGCACCGATTGCTACACATTCATCAGGATTCAAACTCTTAGATGGTTCATGACCTGTAAGTTGTTTAACCTTATCCTGTACTGCAGGGATTCTTGTTGAACCACCAACTAATAATACCTTTCCAAGTTCAGCTGCTGTAATTCCGGCATCTCTTAATGCATTCTGTACAGGAACTGCTGTTCTTTCAACTAATGCTCTTGTTAATTCATCAAATTTAGCTCTTGTAAGAGTTAAATCAAAATGCTGTGGTCCTTCAGCTGTTACTGTAATGTAAGGGATGTTAATGTTTGTCTGTGTTGCTGAAGAAAGTTCCTTCTTAGCTTTTTCTGCTGCTTCTTTAATTCTCTGAAGTGCCATCTTATCTGTTGTAAGGTCTACACCTGTCTTTGTCTTGAAGTCAGAAATCATATAATTTGTAATTGCTTCATCAAAGTCATCACCACCAAGTCTATTATCACCTGAAGTTGATAATACTTCGATTACACCATCACCAATTTCGATAATAGATACATCAAATGTACCACCACCTAAATCGTATACCATAATCTTCTGTTCTTTTTCATTATCAAGACCATAAGCTAATGCTGCAGCTGTTGGCTCGTTGATAATTCTCTTTACATCAAGTCCTGCAATCTTACCTGCATCTTTTGTTGCCTGTCTCTGTGCATCATTGAAGTAAGCAGGTACTGTAATAACAGCTTCTGATACCTTTTCACCTAAGTAAGCTTCAGCATCACCTTTTAACTTCTGAAGAATCATTGCTGAAATTTCCTGTGGTGTATATTTCTTATCATCAATTGCTACTTTGTAATCTGTTCCCATATGTCTCTTAATTGAAGAGATTGTCTTGTCAGCGTTTGTAACTGCCTGACGTTTAGCTGTTTCACCAACTAATCTTTCACCTGATTTTGCAAATGCTACTACTGATGGAGTTGTTCTAACACCTTCTGCATTTGTAATAACTGTAGGTTTTCCACCTTCCATAACTGCTACACATGAATTTGTAGTTCCTAAGTCAATACCAATAATCTTTCCCATGATATATTTCCTCCTAAATTGATAATTTTCTTATTTCTCGGTTTTCCGAGTTCAAATATATGTTAAATAATTTCTTATTTGTAAAATTAATTAGCTACCTTAACCATGCTATGTCTTATAACACTGTCTCTATATTTATAGCCTTTCTGGAATTCCTCAACAACAACATTTTCTTCTAATTCGTCATTGTCTTCATGCATTACTGCATTGTGTAATTCCGGATCAAACTGTTGGCCTTTAGCTTCAATGACTGTAACTCCCATTTCTTCAAATGCTGTCATCAACTGCTTATATATTAAATTCATTCCCTGACCTGTTGGTGATTTTTGTTCTTCTTCTGATAATGCTGCGATACCTCTTTCAAAGTTATCTACAATCGGAAGAAGTTTTTCAATAATTGATCTTGCACCAACTTCAAACATTGCTGATTTTTCTTTTTCGCTACGGTTTCTGTAGTTTTGGAATTCAGCCATAAGTCTTTGATGTTTATCAGTTAACTCTTCTATCTGCTGGTCTTTCTTATCTTTCTTTCCAAATATTTTTTTCTTTTCTTTTTTGTCTGAAGAATTTTTATCTTCTGCTTCTTTTTTGTCTTTATCTTCTTTAGTATCTTCTGTTGTTTCTTTTTCAATTTCTACTGTTTCATTTGTATCTTCTACTGTTTCTTCTTCAGTTTCAGATTTTTCTACCTTTTCTTCTTCAGGCATATCGTTAATATTCTTTTCCATTGGACCTTCCTTTCTATTCGTCTTCCTTCTTGAAAGCATCGCTTAACTGGCCCTTAACTGTTCTTAATGTCTCTACAACTTTCTCATAATCCATTCGCTTCGGACCTATAACTCCGATGGTACCTTTAATGCCATCTTCTAATTCATAAGTTGCTGTTACAACACTACAATCCTTCATTCCTTCTACCGGAGTTTCTTCACCGATATAAACCTGAATTCCTGTTTCATTATCATTTACCAAATTGGTTAATGGCTTCTTTTCTTCAAATGTTGAAAGCAACAAACTTGCATTCTCGTTACTGCTTAATTCAGGATACTTCAAAATATTCGTTGCACCTGATGTATAAATCTTCATCTGTGCTTCTGATGCAATGGCTTCTGTAATTGCCTGTAACACATCTGTTACTAATTCTTTATGTTCACCTGCATTAGATGTAAGTGTTGAAATAACAGCTATGTTAATCTGCTCAACTGCTAATCCTGCAAGACTTGTATTGAGTGCCACATTAAGTCTCAAAACCATTTCTTCATTAATCTGGTCTTTAACTTTTATAATCTTGTTTACTACTCTGTTTCTTCCCGAAACAACAATACATAAAATCTGATTGTCATCCATAAGTGACAGCTGAATAAATTTTATCTTATCTTCGTTATCCCTTGATGTTGAAATCATTGTTGCATAATTAGTATTGGTTGCAAGCATCTTCGCCATATTCTGAAGAAGGGTTTCAACCTTATCAACCTTTTCAAATAAAAGGTTTTCTCTTTCAGTTACTTTCTTTTCTCTGTTGTCTAATTCCTGAACTTTTTCTTTCATTAAATCGTCAACATAAAGTCTGTAACCTTTATCTGTAGGAATTCGTCCTGCTGATGTATGAGGCTGAACTATATATCCCATCTCTTCTAAGTCAGCCATCTCATTACGAATGGTTGCTGAACTTAAGTTAAGATCTGTATACTTAGAAATGGTTCTTGAACCAACGGGCTCGCCTGTTTCCAAATAGTTACGAATGACTGCCTGTAATATTTTTACTTTTCTCTCTGTCAGTTCCATATTCCATCTCCTTTCTACTTTATTAGCACTCGTCAGTTTTGAGTGCTAACATCTTTCATAAATTAAAATAGCACCCACCATATTATTTGTCAACATTTTTGCAAAAAAAATTATAGAAACTTTTGTAAATAATTTGTGAACATAGAAAAATAGCACAAACCTTAAGGATGTATATACTATCGAAAGAACTGCTACGAGCGGCAAATGCTCTTTCGGTATTATATACATCTATCTGGTTTGTGCTATGATTTTTATTAGTATTAAATAGAATATTTTCCATATTATAATAAAAACTCTGATAATACTACATTGCTTACATCAATTCCTCTTTCGGTAAGTTTTATATTGTCGTTTTCGGTTTTCAATAATTTCTCCTGTGTGAGTTTTTCTAAGACATTACCGTATACGTTTTCTATCTTCTTATTAAAAAGTGTTTCAAATTTAGTTTTGTTTACTCCTTCCATCATTCTAAGGCCTAAAAACATAAATTCTTCCATCTGATCATTTTTAGAGAGTCTTTCAATATTTTTATGAATTGAACCCAATCTATTATAACCAGTATCAAAGTCTGTATCATTATCACTTTCCTTTTGATAAATTTTTTCTTTGAATACAGATTCATCTTCTCTTGATTGTTGATTATTATTTTCAAATTCATAATCATTTTCATCTTCAAATAAATAATCCATCATTTCTTCACTACCATATTGAAAAGCTGTCATTTCATCCATATTATCTTCGCAATTGTATATTTCATTTATGAAAGCAATGTACTTATTTAAATCTAAAATATTATTATATCTTTCATTTTCTAATAAAGAAGCTGCTCCTATTCCAAAGCCAATATAATTTTTTCTCTGCCAATATCCTACGTTGTGTCTGCATTCCATGCCTTCTTTACTATAATTTGATATTTCATATCTGTGATATCCATTTTCTTCTAAGATATTCTTTGTCATGTAATACATTTCACGCTCAGTATCTTCATCAGGAAGTATATCCTTTCCCTGCAGTGCTGCTTCATTTACCCTGTCATACATTATCGTGCCTTCTTCTACTATAAGGCTATACGCTGATATATGCTCTGGATTCAAGGCAACTACCTTTTCTAGAGTTTCATTATATGATGAAATCGTTTGTCCCGGAAGTGCACTCATTAAGTCAATGTTAATATTGTCAAATCCACATTCCCTTGCTATTCGATAATTATCCAAAAACTCCTGCCATGTGTGTATTCTTCCGATGCTTTTTAATTCATCATCATTTGCCGACTGAAGTCCTATGCTTAATCTGTTCACTCCGGTTTTCTTGTAAACTTCTAATTTTTCTCTTGTCAAAGTGCCCGGATTGCATTCTATTGTTATTTCTGCATTTTCATTTATATTTGCATATTTTTTTACTGCATTCATTATGCATTCAAATAAATGTGATTCCAATATAGAAGGGGTTCCTCCTCCAAAAAAGATTGAATCTACTTCATATCCATTCAAAATATTTTTTGACAATTCAATTTCTTTTATTAACGCATCCACATACTCCTCTTTAGTTTTGCAATCTGCCCTGTCGGAGAGAAAATCACAATAATCACATTTTTTTACGCAAAACGGAATATGGATATATATTTCTAAATGTTTGCTCATTTTTACCTCTCTTTTCAACTAATAAGGTCCCTCTGCCTGCTGCAAAGAGACCTTTTATATTAATCTTCGTCCAATTTGAGTACTGCCATAAATGCTTCCTGTGGTATTTCAACGTTACCAACCTGACGCATTCTCTTCTTTCCTTCTTTCTGTTTTTCAAGAAGTTTTTTCTTACGTGAAATATCGCCACCATAACATTTAGCTAAAACATCTTTTCGCATTGCCTTAACTGTTTCTCTCGCAATTACTTTACTTCCAACTGCTGCCTGAATTGGAATTTCAAATAACTGACGTGGTATTTCATTTTTAAGTTTCTCGCACATTTTTCTGCCTCGTTCATATGCTGTAACATCTGGAACGATAAATGAAAGTGCATCCACTTCTTCCTTATTAATAAGAATATCAAGTTTAACTAACTTAGCTGCTTCATATCCTTTCAATTCATAATCAAATGACGCATATCCTCTTGAGCGGGATTTAAGTGCATCAAAGAAATCATATATTATTTCATTTAACGGAATGTCATATTCAAGTAATGCTCTTGAGCCTTCTACATATTCCATTCCTATATATGTTCCTCTTCTTTGCTGACATAATTCCATAATAGCACCGATAAATTCAGTTGTTACCATTATTTCCGCATGAACAATAGGTTCTTCCATATGCTCAATTTCACTTGGGTCAGGCAAATTAGAAGGATTTGTAAGTTCTATAACACTTCCATCGTTTTTATATATTTTGTAAATAACACTAGGTGCAGTTGTAACTAAATCAAGATTGTATTCTCGCTCAAGTCTTTCCTGTACAATTTCCAAATGAAGTAATCCTAAAAATCCACATCTGAAACCAAATCCTAATGCAAGTGATGTTTCCGGTTCATACTGCAAAGCTGCATCATTTAACTGTAATTTTTCAAGAGCATCTCTTAAATCTGGATATTTTGCTCCATCTGCCGGATAAAGTCCACAGTAAACCATAGGATTAACTTTTTTGTATCCTGGAAGCGGTTCTGCGCAAGGATTATCTGCATTTGTAATAGTATCACCTACTCGCGTATCTTTTACGTTTTTGATGCTGGCTGTAATATATCCAACCATACCCGCACTAAGTTCATCGCATGGAATAAACTGTCCTGCTCCAAAATATCCTACTTCAACTACATTTGCTGTTGCTCCCGTAGCCATCATTTTTATATTCATACCTGCTTTTACAACACCATGTTTTAAACGGCAAAAAACAATAACTCCCTTATACGCATCATATAAGCTGTCAAATATTAATGCCTGAAGTGGTGCATCAACATCTCCCTGTGGTGCCGGTATTTTTTCCACTATCTGTTCTAATACTTCTTCTATATTTAATCCTGTTTTTGCTGAAATAAGTGGTGCATCATGAGCTTCAAGTCCAATTACATCTTCTATTTCATTTATAACTCTTTCAGGATCTGCACTAGGCAAATCTATCTTGTTGATAACAGGGAACACTTCCAAATCATGATCAAGTGCCATATAAACATTTGCCAAAGTCTGTGCTTCTACACCCTGTGCTGCATCGACAACAAGGATTGCACCATCACATGCTGCAAGGCTTCGTGATACTTCATAGTTAAAATCCACATGTCCCGGTGTATCGATAAGGTTAAAAATGTATTCTTCTCCATCTTTTGCCTTATATACCGTTCTTACTGCCTGTGACTTGATTGTTATTCCACGTTCTCTCTCTAAATCCATATTATCAAGAACCTGTGCCTGCATTTCTCTGCTTGTTAACAATCCTGTTTTTTCAATAATTCTATCTGCCAAAGTTGACTTCCCATGGTCAATATGGGCAATAATACAAAAGTTTCTTATTTTACTCTGATCAATGTGAGCCACTGTTGTTCCTCCATGTTGTTTTATATTGGTTTCTTGTTTAATTATGTTCTATTTTAAATATAATGCATACTTTTCCACACTAACGCTCATTATAGCATATTATAAAACTATTTTCCATCGTGTTCTTTCAGATAAACTGTGTAATGAGGTTGGTAATTTTGAGCCAAGATATATATACGAAACACATGACGAATATGTTGTTCTTTATTTAGTTTCCCAGAATAAAGGAATCACTCTTATTCCTGAGAAATTTTATATGTCGAGACCTTACAATAATATAAAAGCCACCTCATGCAACAATAGTATTCTTTAACGTAGAAAAGGTAAATAATCAAATATCTACTAAAAAAATATACTATCATAAGCATATAGTGGCTTTTAATCTATAACTTGTGGCATTACATAATTTTACTTATTCAAAATCGTAAACCATTCCCCACTGATTTCTAACTGAAGTAAGAGTTTCCATTACATCTCTTACAATCTGAAGATTTTCCTGTCCTGAATTATTATTAATATATTCTTCCATATCCATAACTTCATATTGAAGTGCTTTTTTCGTATCGCCTTCGTCTATAACCTCAGTATGTCCGTCAGCAGTATATGTAATTGTTGCTTTTTGAGCTCTTGGATATTCATCTATCTGTATATACCCCTTTTCTCCTGAAATAACACCTCTTTTTGGTTGTTTTGCTCTCATTGTAAGTGCAATAACAGACATTTGCCCATCATTATTTTTCAAAATAATTCCACTTGTTTCATCAACTCCTGTTTCAAAATAATTTGCAGTGGTAAGAACAACATTTGGCTTACTTTCCATAAAATATCTGGCAAATGATACTGCATATACTCCTATATCAAGCAACGCCCCACCTGCTAATGATTTTGAGAAAAATCTGTTATTTACATCATATTCCTTGCAGCTTCCAAAATTAACCTGCACCATTTTTACCTTTCCAATTTCACCATCTTCTATCATTTTCTTTATCTTCTTATATAAAGGCATGTGAAGAAGTGTCACGCCATCACATATAACTAAATTATTTTTCTTTGCCACCTTGACGCATTCTTCTAACTGTCTGCTGTTTACCGTAATTGCCTTTTCACAAAATACATGCTTTCCTGCCTTTAATGATTTAAGCATCATTTCATAATGCATATTGTGTGGAGTCGCAATGTATACTATATGAATATTCTTATCTGATAGCATTTCATCTAAATCATTATATGCATGTTCTATTTTATATTCTTTGGCAAAATTTTCAGCCTTCTCAAGCGAACTTCCACACACTCCATAAACAGTTCCATGTACTGCCCACAAAGCCTCTGCCATTTCACTGCCAATCCATCCTGTACCAACTATTCCCCAGTTTAAATTACTCATGATTATCCTCCCGACTTAATATCCACATTTTTCAAATTGCTTTTGTATAACACCACAATCTTTTACTCTATTACACGAATGCCACTTTCTCCTGCAATTAATGCTTTTGACACTATATTGTAAAATAATGATGTTTCTACTATGCCTGTTATGTGCTTTAATTTTTCATCTAATGCTTTTACATCCTTCCCTTTTTCAAAGTACGCATTCATAAGATAGTTTCCGTCATCACTTACTAAAGTTCCCATTTTCATTCCTGTTGAACGTTCTTCTACTTTTGCTCCCATTTCTTCTAATTTGGATTTAACATATTCTTTTGCACTTTTTATTACTTCCACTGCAACTGCATGTTCAAATGTTAACTCATCTGAATATTTTTCTTCATCCGCTAATATCACATAATCTTTTGCCATAACAGCTACTATTTTTTCTCTTGTAAAAATTCCGCCATCAGTCTTTAACGCATTAAGATTTTTGTCAATCTCATTGCATCCGTCAAACGCAATATCAATTTGCTTAACAAATTCTAACGGTAATACTTCTATTCCTGCTTTGACACATAAATTCATTGTATCTTCGCTAGGTGTAACTGCTTTAACTTTCTTATTTCCATTTTTTAGTTCTTCAATAAGAAAAGCTATTGTTCTTCCTCCACCAAGTCCTATAATCATTCCATCTTTAATCATTTCATAAGCTGCTTTTGCACATTTTTGTTTCATTCTGTAATTCCTCCTATTAATATGTATTGCCCCTCCCTTCGGTCAGCGGCTATTCGTCGAAAATATTTATAAAAAATGAACTTCGTTCATTTTGTTTCCTCCTCTTATAATTTTTCATCTGCCATAAGATTTTCACATTTGCTTAATCTTTCATAACTTTTCTGCTGGCCTACTGTTAAAAACAAATATAGAATTTCTATAATTGTTGTTGCTGATACTCTTGAGAAATAAAACTCATTTAAGAATAATTTTTCTCTGGTAGCTGTCTGTATATGATAGTCTACTGTCTTTGCAATAGTCGAATCGGGATTATTTGTAATGCCAATGGTTGTTGCTCCATTTTCCTTTGCGGCCTCAACCATTTTCTGAACCTGCTTCGACTCTCCTGTGTTAGAAATTGCGATTAACACATCTTTCTCTTTTAAGGTCATAGAAAATGATAATTGAGTTTCCCATATGCTTCCTGCCATGGAGCGTATTCCAATTTCATTAAACTTATATGCGCCATCTAAAGCTACAGGAATCGTATTTCCTACTGCAACAAACTGTACAATTCCCGCATTCTGTATGCTTTCAAGAATCTTATCAAATTCTTTTGTATCTATTAATGAAATGGTCTGCTTCATTTCTTCTATTTTATTTGCCAAAATATTTTGTAATGACTGTCCGATATCTTCTCTTGTAATATCATTAGAAACCGGTATGTTGTCATCACCTTCAACAATTTCTCTAGCCAGTGCAATCTTTAAATGGTGAAATCCGTCCACGTCACACTTTTTACAAAATCGTGAAACACTTGCTACACTTGTTCCACTATTCTTAGCTAATTCTGAAATTGTCATATTTACAACTTCTTTATAATTGCTAAGTATGTAATTTCCTATCTTTTTTTCCTGTTCAAAAAACGAGTCATATAATCTGTTTATTTTCTCAATTATCGAAATATTTTTTTCCATCTTATTTCCTTTCGCGAAAATCATTTTCACATCTTTATAATACGCAATAATCATTTTCATGTCAATATCTTTTATGAAAATTATTTTCTTGATTCTTTTTTATGAAAGATTTATTTTCCTACCACATTTATTAATTTTTTAATAAATATTTTGACCTAATTAAATTTTTATTTTATGATTTATTTTAGATGTGATGAAAGTATCATAATATGCCTCAGAACTTGTAACCTCTATGCCTTTATCACTATCATTTAAGTATTCAATTATTTTTATTATGAATTGGAGATTATATATGATTATTTGTAAAAATAGAGAACTAAAAGCCAAAACTAAACTTGTTATTTTTGATATGGACGGACTGATTTTTGATACGGAAAAGTTGTTTATGGAAACTCAGGCTCCTATATTAGAAAAATACGGTTATAAACAAAGAAAAGAAAATTATGTAAAAACATTAGGTATTGCCGGAGAGACTCTCAAACGTACTCTTTATGATATTTACGGTTCTGATTATCCTGATGAGATAATCTCTAACGAGACCCGAAAACAGGTGAATTATATAATTGAAAAAAACGGAGTTCAGATTAAGCCCGGAATAAAAGAGCTTTTGCAGGCTCTATTTGCTGCAAACATTCCATGTGTAGTTGCTTCATCCACTAAAACTGAAATTGTATTAAAATATTTAAAACGTGCAGAAATTGATAAATATTTTAGTTTCGTTATTGGTGGTGACAAAGTTAACGAATCTAAACCAAACCCTGAAATTTTTCTTAAAGCATGGAAATCAGTGGATGTTCCCTTAGAAGCTGCTCTTATATTGGAGGATTCTGAAAATGGTTTATTAGCTTCAAAGAATGCAAATATTTCTTCTATTTGCATACCTGACTTAAAATATCCTGAACCTGAGTACGAATCCATTCCCGCATATATTGTAGAAACTGGATTAGATGTTATTGATATTTTGGGAATTTAAATGAGTTTTATTTTTGTAAATTAATTAACTTTTTTTATTTTTGAGTTTTAAATAACTTTACTTGGAGAATTTGACCAACTTTATTGTTAAACTTTAAATAACTTTTATTTCGGAGAATTTAAACAGCTTTATAACTCAGATATGAAATTTTTGTTCACTTTAATTTAAAACAAAAACCACATCTTTACCTATTTTCTTTTAGTTTTAACTTTAAAAATAGTATATCTGATGTGGTTTTTATATTTCTAAATCTTATTTATATTTTTTAATCTGTTCACTTAAGAATTCAGAATCTTCAAAATAATCAATCTTCATTGCATGTTTAACTTCGCTTAAAGTCTGTGCTGCTCTTTCCTGTGCAACTTCTGTTCCTTTTTTAAGGATTTCGTATACACCTTCGATGTCTTTTTCGTATTCTTTTCTACGTGCTCTGATTGGAGAAAGCTCTTCCTGGATAACATTGTTAAGGAACTTCTTAACCTTAACATCCCCAAGTCCACCTCTCTGATAATGAGCTTTTAATTCATCAAGGTTTGCATATTCAGGAAGATATTCTGCAAAATGTCCTTCATTTGAAAATGCATCCAAATATGTGAATACTGTATTTCCTTCAATCTTACCCGGATCTTCGATACGGATATGATCAGGGTCTGTAAACATAGACATTACTTTCTTCTTAACTTCCTTCTCATCTTCTGAAAGATAGATACAATTTCCAAGAGACTTACTCATCTTAGCCTTTCCATCAATTCCCGGAAGTCTTAAGCATGCCTTATTATCAGGAAGGAGAATCTGTGGTTCTACAAGTGTCTCCCCGTATACTGAGTTAAACTTGTGAACAATCTCTCTTGTCTGTTCAAGCATAGGCATCTGGTCCTCTCCTACAGGAACTGTTGTTGCCTTAAATGCTGTAATATCTGAAGCCTGACTGATTGGATATGTGAAAAATCCAGTAGGAATACTTGTTTCGAAGTTACGCATCTGAATTTCTGATTTTACAGTAGGATTTCTCTGCAATCTAGATACTGTAACCAAATTCATATAATAAAATGTTAATTCTGTTAATTCTGTAACTGCTGACTGCACAAATATATTAGACTTAGCAGGGTCAATTCCTACTGACAAATAATCAAGTGCAACTTCCATGATATTGTCTCTAATCTTTGCCGGATTATCTGCATTATCAGTTAATGCCTGTGCATCTGCAATCATAATAAAAATATCATCAAATTCACCTGAATTCTGTAACTCTACTCGTCTTTTTAATGAACCTACATAATGTCCTACATGAAGTTTGCCTGTTGGACGGTCACCTGTTAAAATAATTTTTCCCATAACTACTATTTCCTATCTTCTCTTTATCATTTTAATTTTTACAAATTACTGTTTCTTCTATAAACACTAATATTGTCACATTATACCACAAATACTCTTTATGGGAAAGTTTCTAAAATATATTTTCATTTTGATTGATAAAGTAATTTTTATGATTAAAATAAAGATAATAAAACAAAATGTGTATTATAATAAATTTGTTGTCAGGATATCACCTTAATAACCTGATATGTTATAAAATAATTTTACTCATACGATGTGACAAAGGAGCGTGTTTATATATGAATAGAAAAAATATTAATGGGAAAACTGTTTCTTTTTCAAGAACTGAGCAGGTACATGTAATAAAGCCCTGTGATTTAAATGGTGGCGGTCGTTTATTTGGCGGAGCATTACTTTCCATGCTTGATGAAATTGCAGGAATTGTTGCAAAGCGCCATTCCGGTTGCAATAATGTAACAACTGCTGCAATCGACCATTTAGACTTTAAAGATGGAGCCTACGTAAATGATTTGCTGGTAATTATCGGTTATGTAACATATACCGGAAACACTTCAATGGAAGTTCGCATAGATACTTATGTTGAAAATAATGATGGAATGCGCCACCCTATTAACAGAGCTTTCTTTGTGATGGTTGCAATGGGCGATAATAACAGACCAACAAAAGTTCCACCGCTTATCATTGAAAATGAATTTCAACAGGCCGAGTGGGACTGTGCCCTTAAACGAAAAGAAAATCGAATTAAGATGAAGAATGATTTTTAATTTTATTCACATATGCAATATATTTTTCTCTTTAAATTTATAATTGCATTCAAATAAAATATATATCACTTAATTAAATTAATTTATTTTTCACTTGACAATTTTTCTTTTTTTGTTCCATCCCTTTATTTAGGGCATTCATTTTACAAACACTATATATTGTGTTTTTGTTTTTTATTTTTCGCAATATTTGGTAGACATTCATTTAGCTTAGTGTTATAATCTAATGCATGCGAAAGAGTTAAACACCTTACTTGATTATCATAGTTTAACACATCGCTTTTTTATTGCCTAAAAAGCACAATGTATTTAATTGTGTTTAATATAGAACAGCATTATTATCATATTTTTAATGCTGTATACATGATATATGAAAAAGAAAGAAGGAACGAAAAAAATGATAAGTGTTATTAAACGTGACGGTCATAGAGCTACTTATGATCGTAACAAAATTGTATCAGCTATTCAGAAGGCGAACACAGAAGTCGACCAGGAAGAAAGAATTAGTGAGGAACAGATTTATAATATATTAGCTTCTATTGAAAACCGTGGTTTTGATGAGATGGCAGTTGAAGATATTCAGGATATTATTGAACAGAAGCTTATGGCAGAGAAGAAATTTGTTCTTGCAAAAACATACATCATTTATCGTTATACAAGAGAACTTGTTAGAAAAGCCAATACTACTGATGATTCTATTCTTGCATTAATTGGTAATACTAACAAGGATGTTATGGAAGAGAATTCAAATAAGAACGCTGTAGTTGCATCAACTCAGCGTGACTTAATTGCCGGTGAAGTTTCAAGGGATTTAACAAGAAGAGTTTTACTTCCTGAAAAGATTTCTAAAGCTCACGATGAAGGAATTCTTCATTTTCATGATTCAGACTATTATTTGCAACCTATTTTTAACTGTTGTTTAATCAATATAGGAGATATGCTTGATAACGGAACTGTTATCAACGGAAAATTAATTGAAAGTCCTAAGAGTTTTCAGGTTGCATGTACTGTAATGACTCAGATTATTGCAAGCGTTGCAAGCAGTCAGTACGGTGGACAGTCTGTAGACATTAAGCATTTAGGAAAATATCTCCGTAAAAGCCGTGAAAAATATACAAGAAATTATCTTTCAAAATATGGAGATAAGGTTGACCCTGAGACATTAGAATCATTTGTAAATGACAGACTTTATGATGAATTAAAGTCAGGTGTTCAGACAATCCAGTATCAGATTAATACTTTAATGACAACTAACGGTCAGTCACCGTTTGTTACTCTTTTCTTAAACATCGATGAAAATGATGAATATGTAGATGAAGTAGCAATGATTGTTGAAGAGATTTTAAGACAGCGTTATGAGGGAATTAAAAATGAACAGGGTGTTTACGTTACTCCTGCTTTCCCTAAACTTATATATGTTTTAGATGAACATAACTGCTTAAAAGGTGGCAAATACGACTACATTACTAAGATGGCTGTTAAATGTTCTTCTAAGAGAATGTATCCTGACTATATTTCAGCTAAGAAAATGCGTGAAAATTACGAAGGACAGGTATTCTCATGTATGGGTTGCCGTTCTTTCCTTTCTCCTTGGAAAGATGAAAATGGTAATTACAAATGGGAAGGTCGTTTCAACCAGGGTGTTGTAAGTATTAACCTTCCACAGATTGGTATTATTTCAGGACAGGATGAAGAAAAATTCTGGCCACTTCTTGAAGAGAGATTATCTCTTTGCTTTGAAGCACTTATGTGCAGACATCACGCATTAGAAGGTACACTTTCTAACGTCAGCCCAATTCACTGGCAGTATGGTGCTATTGCAAGACTTGGTAAAGATGAACCTATTGATAAATTATTACACAATGGTTATTCAACTATTTCTCTTGGTTACATTGGTTTATATGAAGTAACTAAATTAGTTAAAGGAGTTAGTCATACAGACCCTAAGGGACTTGATTTTGCATTGCGTGTTATGAAACGTTTAAGAGCTGCTTGTGATTCATGGAAAGAAAACACAGGTATTGCATTTGGTTTATACGGAACACCTGCTGAATCATTATGTTATAGATTTGCAAGAATTGATAAAGAAAAATTTGGCGATATCAAAGATGTTACAGATAAGGGTTATTATACTAATTCTTACCATGTTGATGTTCGTGAAAAGATTGATGCTTTCAGCAAATTTACTTTTGAAAGTCAGTTCCAGTCTATTTCTTCAGGTGGTGCTATTTCATATGTCGAAATACCTAACATGCGTAACAACCTTGAAGCTCTTGAAGAATTAGTTAAATTTATATACGATAATATACAGTACGCTGAATTTAACACTAAATCAGATTATTGTCATGTATGCGGATATGACGGAGAAATTATTATCAATGATGATGGCGAATGGGAATGCCCACAGTGTCACAACAAAGATCATTCTAAGATGAATGTAACAAGAAGAACTTGCGGTTATTTAGGTGAGAACTTCTGGAATGTTGGTAAGACAAAAGAAATTAAAGCACGAGTTTTACATTTATAGTAACATATATTTCCTACAGGGCCTTTGCAATTAATTTGGCGAAGGTCCATTTTAATGTATTATTTCAATAAATTTGGAGGTTGCTTATGAATTACGCAGATATTAAGCGTTATGATGTTGCTAACGGTCCCGGAGTAAGAGTTTCCGTGTTTGTTAGTGGCTGTACTCACAGATGTCCCGGTTGTTTTAACGAAGAAGCTTGGGACTTTAACTTTGGAAAACCTTTTACACAGGAAACAATTGATTATATAATAGATTTGCTTAAACCTGATTTCTACAAAGGTATTACGTTTCTTGGTGGTGAACCTTTAGAACATGTAAATCAGCAGGGGCTTCTTCCTCTTGCAAGAAAGATTCGTGAAGTATATCCTGAAAAATCAATTTGGTGTTTTACAGGATATGATTTTGAAAAAGATGTACTCGGTCGAATGATTAATGAATGGCCTGAAACTAAAGAACTTCTTTCTTACATAGATGTTTTAGTTGATGGTGAATTTATCGAAGCTCAAAAAGACTTATCTTTAGTATTTAAAGGTTCAGCTAATCAAAGACATATATTAGTTCAGGAATCAATGAAATCCGGCTCTCTTGTATTATGGGAAAAACCGGAATATATTACTAACTTTTAATATTCATTATGAAAGGATTTAACTATGACAGCAAATATTAATATTAAGAAACTTAAAGATTCAGCAGTCATTCCAACATACGGCTCTGAATGGGCTGCCGGAGCTGATTTGTATGCATGCCTTGATACACCGGCAACAATTCTTCCGGGAAATACTGTTTTCATTCCAACAGGTATCGCTCTTGAAATTCCTGTAGGTTATGCAGGACTTATTTATGCCCGCAGTGGTCTTTCCTGCAAACAAGGTTTGGCTCCTGCAAACAAAGTAGGTGTTATTGACGCTGACTATCGTGGTGAAATTATTGTTGCTCTTCATAATCATGGTGATTCTGCAAAAACTGTAGAACCCGGCGATAGAATTGCTCAAATGGTCATCACTCCATTTTTAACAGCTAACTTTATCGAAACAGATGAATTAAATGATACTGTTCGTGGTGAAGGTGGTTTTGGCTCCAGCGGAAAAAACTAAATAAAATAACGCTAAGTTATATGGCATCTTCAATTTTTATACAAAAATCGAAGGTGCCATTCTTTATTCTCCCCGCATTACTTTATCTATCAGTACGGCAAGAGGTTCTGCTGCATTTACGGCCTCCTGATATGTATTTGTCTGAGCGCCAATTTCAATAAGCATACACTGTCTGCACACTCCAAGGTTATATTCATATGCATTAATGTAATTTCGTCGTGTAAAATCAGGATAATAAGCTTCCGCAGCTAATTTCATCTGGAGCGTAAGTGCTAAATTTTCAAATAAATAATCATTATGCAAATAGCTTATATCTCCACTTTCCTTAAATCTTGACATTCCATTTAAAAACATTATTTTAGCTGTTGGTTTTCCATTTATTTCTGTCACAAGATGGGTATTGTCATTTACGCCATCCCTATGTATATCCAACACCAAAGATATTGAAGGATTGTCTTTTAATATCTTTTTTACACCTTTTTCAGACTGGGTATAGGCTTCATTTCTATCAAGTACGCCATTTACAATATCATATGTTGTTTTATCGTGGATTACATTGTATCCAAATTGTTTTGATAATACTTTTTCCAATCTGTTTCCCACACCTATGATGGTTGTATTTTTATCCTCTGAATTACTATTTGAAAATGCCTCCATGGAATGTGTATGATAAATTAATATCTGAGGCTTTTTATTATTTCCTTTTATTTTAAATTTTTCGCTTAACGCCTTATCAAGTGGCATATCACTTTCTCTTATTGTAGTAGCTGCTGTAACAGTGTAAAATCTTTCAATGACTTTTTTAAACGAGCCTAAATTATCCTTTGTATATTTTGTGCCTGTCATTTCAGGTATTGGAACTAATTCTTTCTTCGCTTCTTCTACTTTTGTCTGTGGTTGTGTAGTTGTCTCTTCCACGGTTTCTAGTTGCGTTGTTTCCGGTTGTTCAGTTGCATTAACTTTATCATAAATTAACTGCACAACCTGTTTATATCCCGGGTCATTTGTATCATAAGAATATTCACTTCCATTTATATACTCTGTTACTACCGATTCTAAAATTTGTTTCTTCATTTCTTCTGACAAATCACCATGATTCTCCATATATATCATATACTGCGTTAATATGCTTGTATTTTCAATAATTTCTCCCACAAGAAAATTGGCTGTCTGCACGGCAGCCTCATTAATATTTTCTTTTGCTTTGTCTTTGACAATTGTATCAATGCATTTACTTGCTATATATATACTCAATACTATAATCAGTACTGACACAATTACTTGAAATGTCTTTTCTTTTACATTTAATCGCCATCCGTTTACATGTATTCCCTGCTGCACGCTATCACCTCAACATTTTGTATTGATTAGCAGTATAATGGTAAAAACCTTTATCCCCACAATCATTATATGCAGCATGTTTATAATCTATTTATTGAATTTGCAATTATGGTACTTAGATTGTCTACAATTTCATCGACGTCTTTCGGCGTAACAAACATCTGTCCTATATCCTCTGTCATAATTTCTGCAAATAACTGATATTTTTCTTCAACAGTAAAATCCTCAAACACTTTTTGAAGACAGTTATTTTCCATATTCTGCGACAATAGATATATCAACTTATCCATCGTATCATTAACAATCGTAACACTATGCACAACCATAGGAACACCTATTGCTATTACTGTGCATCCAAGATTTTCCCTATTTAACCCCTCTCTATTATTTCCTATTCCTGAACCCGGTATAATTCCTGTATCAGTAAGCTGAATTGTAGTTGTAACACGTGAAATATTTCTTGCCGCAAGTGAATCAATCGCTATTATCAAATCAGGCTTCATTTCATCTACTATACCCTTTACTATTGAGAATGTTTCCATTCCTGTCTGTGCAAGGACTCCCGGTGAAATACAATATATGTTTTTTCTTATTTGAACTAATGAGGCAGTTCTTGGTCCTATTGCATCAGGTGTAGCCTGAGCATTTCCTAATCCTACTATTAAAATAGCTTCAGGTCTTTTGTCTTTTCCGATATTTGCGTTAATTAAATGTCCTATATTTTTCAATAATTCGTCTGAAATTTTTTTCTGGTTATATTTATCATCTTCTTTGGCATACTTTGTTTCTATAGTAATATAATGCCCTTTTGGCTTTCCCATAACTTTAGCACCTTTTTCAGTTTTAATATTTACAAGAGTTGTTGTCATTTTAAGTTCATCATTATACTTTTTCTTTAACTCAACTCCATCTATCTCAACATTATCTTTAAATTTTTCACGTTCTTCTAAAGCTAAATCTGTATATATATCCACTCTATCTTCTCTATTTTTAAATCCTTTAAACTTCATATTATTCACCTTCACATTTTTTATTTATTTTGTGCAAATAATTGTAATTTATTATTCAAAAATATATTGACATTACATGCTCAATATCATAGAATACTAGTTGATGTCTGTGTCATACGTCCGCAAATCCAATGGCACAGATGGTGAAACTATTTAATTCCTAATCTCTCTCAAGGGAATTAAGAAACTTATTATTTCACGGAGGTGGACACGATGGCTAACATTAAGTCAGCAAAGAAAAGAATTCTTGTTAATCAGACAAGATATGAAAGAAACAAATCAGTTAAATCTGCAATCAAGACAGCTACTAAGAAAGTAGAAGCTGCTGTAGCTAACAAAGACAAAGAAACAGCTCAGGCAGAATTAATTAAGGCAATCAAGCTTATTGAAACAGCTGGTTCAAAGGGAGTATTCCACAAGAACAACGTTGCTAGAAAAGTTTCAAGATTAACAAAAGCAGTTAACTCAATTGCTTAATTATTAATAAAAAGAAGCTGTGGCTCTATTTATTAGAGTTATAGCTTCTTTTTTTAATTTTCTATTTTTAGTTTTCGTTTTTTATCTTTTTTTTAATTTATTCATTTTTTCCGACATCATAAACATAACCAAAGTAATTAACAAAATATACATTGGGAATAATGCGATTGTTATATACTGGGATATTATTCCAAACAAAGCCGGCATAATAATAACTCCCATATATGCAAATGCCATCTGTATTCCTATAATTGCCTGCGAATTTTCTTTTCCAAAATTATCAGGCGTAGCATGTATTACTGATGGATATATTGGAGCACATCCAAATCCGACAAAGCCCAGACCAATTAGAGGGAACATTTCTTTTAACATTTTATAACCTGGAAATAACTGATTTGCCGGAATCATCAAAAATACAACTCCTATTAAAATTCCACATATTCCAAGTCTGATCATTTTTTTATCGCCAAATTTGTCTGTTATAAAGCCACTCAAAAATCTGCCGGCTGTAATTCCAATGTAAAACAATCCGACAAAGCTTGCTGCTGTATGACTACTTAACCCTCTGTTTATTACAAGGTAACTTGATGCCCATAATCCTGTTGTCTGTTCTACCGCGCAGTAGCAAAAAAATGCTGTCAACACAAAAGCTACACCTTTTATTTTGAATATTTCTTTTAATTTCTTTGGTTCTTTCTTTTCAGTTATGCTTTCTTCATTTTTTCCCTGATTTATTTTCCATAATGGTAATGCTGCAAATAAAACAATAGTCAAAGCAAGCTGTATTACTGATATTGCCAAATATCCTCCACGCCATCCCTTTCCAAGCGACATTGCTGCCCCCATTACATAAGGTCCGACAGCTGCTCCAATTCCCCAAAAACAGTGTAACCAGCTCATATGTCTTGACGCAAAATGAAGAGCAACATAATTGTTAAGTGCTGCATCTATCGCTCCTGCCCCCAATCCATAAGGAATTGCAAGGAAACACAACATATAAAAGTTTCCGGAAACTGAAAATCCAAATAAAGCAACAGCTGTTAAGAGTGTACTTATTGCAGAAACCATTCCTGTTCCAAACTTATATATTATTTTTTCAGAAAATAAACTTGAAATAACCGTTCCACAAGAAATTAGCATTGAAATAATTCCCTCCATTGACAGCTGTGCTCCTAAATCCAGATGCATTTGCGGCCAAGCTGAACCTAAAAGTGAATCCGGCAATCCAAGACTGATAAAAGCTAAATAAATAAGCGCTAACAATAATGTAATCATACTAAATTTCTCCTACTTGTTATGTTCATATATTTTGTAATAAAAACGTTTATATTTAATTTTAACTTTAACAGTTTTGTTACGTTTTTACAAATACTTTTATTTTTGTATTTATTTTTACATACATAATTTTTTTAATATTTTCTACAATTCCTTTGTATACTTTACTATTTTTGATATAATGTTTATATAATTTGAATGGAATTTATTTTTTTTACTATAATGCCCGGAATTAAAATAGCAGATAAATTGTATTATATAAACCAAATTGAATGTATAAATGTAAAACTAACTCTTATACAAAATTTATGTTGTAATACTATAACATAATTTTCAAATTTCTATACACAGAATACATAAGAGTTTCAAAATAAACTTTTGAAAGGAGATTTTAACATGGCAAACAGAATAATGTTAAACGAAACATCTTATCACGGTTCAGGCGCAATTAATGAAATTGCAACAGAAGCAAAGGCGCACGGATTCAAAAAGGCTTTTGTATGTTCTGACCCTGACTTAATCAAATTCAACGTTACATCTAAGGTTACAGATATCTTAGATAAAAATGAGCTGGCTTATGAAATATATTCAGATATCAAAGCCAACCCAACAATCGAGAATGTCCAACATGGCGTTCAGGCTTTTAAAGATTCAGGTGCTGATTATATTATTGCAATTGGCGGTGGTTCTTCAATGGATACAGCAAAAGCAATCGGAATAATTATTGCAAATCCTGAATTTGAAGATGTAAGAAGTCTTGAAGGCGTAGCACCAACTAAGAAGCCTTGCGTTCCAATTATTGCAGTACCTACTACTGCCGGAACAGCTGCTGAAGTTACAATTAATTATGTTATTACTGACATTGAAAAAAAGCGTAAATTTGTATGCGTTGACCCACACGACATGCCAATTATTGCAATCGTTGACCCTGACATGATGTCTTCAATGCCAAAAGGTCTTACAGCTTCCACAGGTATGGACGCTCTTACTCATGCCATTGAAGGTTACACAACAAAGGCTGCCTGGGAAATGACAGATATGTTCCACTTAAAAGCTATTGAAATAATTAGCAAATCTCTAAGAGGTGCAGTTGAAAATACTAAAGAAGGTCGTGAAGGAATGGCCCTTGGTCAGTATATTGCCGGAATGGGTTTTTCAAATGTAGGTCTTGGAATTGCTCACTCAATGGCTCATACTTTAGGTGCTGTTTATGACACTCCTCATGGTGTTGCATGTGCCATGATGCTTCCTATCGTTATGGAATACAATCAAGACTGCACAGGTGAAAAATATCGTGAAATTGCCCGTGCAATGGGTGTTAAGGGTGTTGATGAAATGTCAGTTGATGAATATAGAAAAGCAGCAATTGATGCTGTTAAACAATTATCGGCTGATGTTGGAATTCCTTCAAAGCTTGATGCAATCAAAGAAAATGATTTACCTTTCCTTGCTGAATCTGCTGCTGCAGATGCTTGCGCACCTGGAAATCCTAAAGATGCAAGTGTTGATGACTTTATAGAATTATTCAGAAAAATTATGTAAGAATATTTGAGAGTGTGAAATACTCTCTGTAAATCCGTATTTCTATTTAGTTTTATAAAACAAAATAAAAGTCGAAGCTTATTTCAAAAAGTTTCGGCTTTTATTCATATTATATACTCAGTCACAAGAAAGAGCATTGTGTTTTGATTTTAATCACTAACTCAATGCTCTTTTTGTTAAATTCGTTTCTTTTTTTCTTCTTTTTTACTATATTTAATAAGCAGCATTTCTACGCCGATATTTTCATCCATAGCACCTCTTTTTATAAGTTGCTCTGTTTTTATACTTTCTGCTAAGCCATCCTTAAGTTCTCTCATCTGAAAATTTTTTGCCTGCTGTATACTTTTGCCGGCTATAAACGCCTGGACTCCCATTGCTTTTGCCACATCATTTTTACCCATACCCTGATTTGACAAATCCTTTGCCTGAAGCATAAGATTAAATTGTCTTGTAATCATATATAAAATACGCATTGGTGGTTCTTTAGCCGCTATGAGCTCATAGTATGAATCAAGAGTCTTTTTCTGATTTTTTGTAGAAATAGCATCAATCATGTCAAATATTTTAACAGACATCTGAGTTATGCATACTGCATCTATTGCCTCTTTATCAACTACATCTGATTTCATGCAATAACAGATTAACTTTTCTATCTCTGTGGATAAGGTTTCCATATCCGTACCTACTTTTTGAAGCAAATACATCATATTTGCTTTTGTTATACGCTTTCCTGCATTTGCAAACAATCTGGCAGCCCACACACTCAAATCTCCCTCTGTCTGGCTTGTCATTTCACAAATATATCCATTTGCTTTTACTGCTTTATATAATTTACTTCTCTTATCTACATTGCTTTCTACAAATAACATAATCGTGCTTTCAGGTATGGACTTAACATATTCTGCTAATTCATCTCCACCTGACTTAAACATTTCAGTATCTTCAAGCACAACTAATCTATATTCTGCCATAAATGGCATTGTTTCAGCTACGTCGATAATTTCTTTTACATTCAGGCCTTTTCCTTCATAAAAATTAGAATTCATAGTATCTCCACCATTTATCGCCTGAATAAGCTGTTTTTTATAATTTTTTACAAGATACTCTTCTTCGCCGCATAATAGATATGCTCTTTTGAAATTTCTTGTCTTTATGTCTTCTGATAATGTTTTCATTGTTCTTTTCTTATATCCTCATTTTTTATTTAATACTGAATTATATTTTTACAAATATATTAAGTCATAATAATGCTTAATTAAATGTCATAAATGATTTTAACACAGAAATTTGTTCTATTCATCTCTTTTTTACTCTGCTTTATGTACATGCTTCTAACAATACTAAGTTAGCAACCACCACTTCAAGTGGTGGTTTAATTTTAGCCCTCCAAAGGGCATACATTACTGCTTCGCCCAATAGGGCGGTATTGCCACACTTAGATGTACATGATCCACACATACTGCTCCGGCTATAATATCTACATTTTTATACTGACACAATGTATTGATTATATCTCGTACATCATCTTTGATTTTTCCATACAGCACTTTCTTTCTGTATTTTGGTATAAACATTATATGATATTGGCATTTCCATCTAGCGTGTGATATACTTCTATTGTCCATTAGGATCACCTCCTATGTTTGAGTTTGGCTTGCGACACCATTCTCATGTTAACATAGGAGTTTTTTTATTGGAATTCTCATCGTTTCCACTTACACTATTCGCCCCAGCATAGCTGGGGGATTAGACTTTTCATTAAAAGAACGGTAAGTATTTCTACTTGCCGTCCTTTTAAACATTTATCAATCCAACTTTTGGTGAAAGATTAAACAGTGTTATATCTATGTTTTTCTTCGTGTTAATAGCGTTAATTCCTTTCTGTGTTATTGTATAACCCATGAGTTAAACCAGATAGGGATAAAAATAGATATGTATCGGCAGGAGTACAGATTTACTCCTGCTTTCGCCTTTATTCAGGCGGTTTGACGTGTAGTACGCTGCATATATTCCCTCTCCATTTCCCGCATTTCCTCGTCTGTGGGAATATCCACAATCCCGACATAGGAATAGTAAATGTCGATTTGCTGTGTCCGTTTCCCGTCCTTTTTCTCACGCTCATGGATTACGATTTTATCCACAAATGCGTTTAGGATTTCGGGCGTGAGTTCGTCAATGCGGGTATATTTCTTTGTGACGGCTATCAGCTTTGATACATTGGTGGTTTCCATGTCGGCTTCGCTGACTTCGGCTGTTAAGGATTCGATTTCCTGTTTTAGCTGTTCCTGCTCCGCTTCGTATCCGTCTGACAGCTTGCAAAAGCGTTCGTCATTCAGCTTTCCGTTGACATTGTCCTCGTAGATTTTACGGAACAGGCGGTCAAGCTCATCCATCCGCTTTTCGTCCTTTTCTATCTGTTTCTGCTTTGCAGACAGTTCGTATCGGCGTTCCGCAAGGGTGGTGTCTATCTGTTGTCGGATAAATACACGCTCAAACTGCTGCAGATAGGACAGGAAATGCTGAAGCTGTTTCAAAACCAACTGATTTAGTGCGTCTTCTCGGATATAGTGCTGCGTACAGTTCTGCGTGCGGCTCGTCCGCTTGTACTGGGAACAGCGGAAATGCGTGTATCTATTGGCAGTGGCAAGGCTTAGTTTTGCCCCGCAGTCGGCACAATAAAGCAGTCCAGAAAACATGCTCGTAATCCCGCTGTTGGTCGGTCTGCGTTTATTTTCCCGTATCATCTGCACCTTATCCCACACTTCCCTGTCAATAATCGGCGTATGGGCGTTCTCAATATATGCCCGCATTTCCTTTGCGGTTGGGATACGCTTCTTGCTTTTAAAGCCCAAACGGGTGGATTTGAAGCTCTCCGTACAGCCGATATACGCCACATTTTCCAGAATAGCAGCTACGGCTGACGGCTCCCAACAATACGGATTTTCCGAAACCCTCGCCACGCCGACGCCCTTTGACGCTTTGTAGGCTGACGGGGTAAGCACCTTTTCCTCCCACAAAATAGTGGCAATGGCTGACATTCCGTTTCCCTGCATACAGAGGAAAAATATCCTGCGGACAACCGCCGCCGCTTCCTCGTCCACAAGCCATCGGGTATTATCATCAGGATTGCGTAAATATCCGTAAGGCGGCGCACCCAGATGTTCGCCCGCAAGCCCCTTCGCTTTCTTGACTTCCTTTACTTTTTTGCTCGTGCTTTTGGGATACCACTCATTAAAAAGGTTGGTAAATGCGGCAAATTCGTTGCTCTCAAGGCTGCCCGTGTCCACATTGTCCATGATGGCGATAAAGCGCACCCCTGCTTCGGGATAAATGATTTCGGAGTATGAGCCGACCTCGATATAGTTCCTGCCAAAGCGGGAGAGGTCTTTTACAATGACCGTTGTTACAAGCCCCTTGTCAATATCCTCTGACATTTTCTTAAAAGAAGGGCGGTTAAAATTCGTACCCGTATAGCCATCGTCCACATAGTAGGTGGGATTTGGAAACCCGTGTTCCTTAGCGTACTTGAATAGATATTCTTTTTGATTTACGATACTGTTGCTCTCGCCTTCACGTCCATCGTCCTGACTCAGACGACAGTACAAGGCGGTGATTTCTTCCTGCTGTCTTTGCAATGCTTTCTCCTTTCCGACAGCAGACACGATAGTATGAAGTGTAGATACAGTATACCACGCCTGCGGTCAAACTTCAACGCTTTAAAGCGATAATCTTTCCGATATTTCTTAATCCTCATCATAACCCTCGGAATCAAAACTGTAATCTGCTGTGTCCCGCATGAATATCCTGCTGAGAAGCCCAAGCAAGTCCCTCCCGTCCTCTCGGAAATGTGCGGTCACTGTATATTCCGTGCCGCCGATTTTCTCGCAGAGCGTTGCCTGTTCAGGGATACGCATAAGGGGCATAATGTTTTCAGCAGGCGGCAGGGGCGGGTACACCCTATTCGGGTTTACCATTGAGATACCCTTATTTTCGTCTAAAATTTCCGTAAGTTCCTGTTCTGTCAGTCTGCTCATCGCAATGCGTCCTCCCTCTTGCGGTCTGTCCTGCCATTCTGGTTTGACCTTTGATTTTCAACCGTATCGTGGATTTGGTTCAAGCAGTCATCAATGTGGGCAGAGCGTTTTTCAATCCCGTCCGCATATTTCAGCCGCTTTCGCAGCTCCGTTATCCGTTCCGTCACCCCGTTTTTTTCTTCTCGGAGCGTTTCTTTCTCGGCGGGTGAAGCACGCCGTATCTTATTCTGCAAATGCCGCCGATAGTTGGTAAGCCTGTCCATTTCCGTCTGGTTCTTCTCCCTGTCGGCGTGCAAATCGGAGAGGGTGGAGATGTTATGCTCCGACATATAGCGTACCTGTGTGGTAATCTCATCCAGTTTCCGAAGCTCCTCTTTCATAAGCGGGCTTGTCGGCTTGTAGTCCGTGCCTTTGGGAAATATCCCCAACTGATAGCACCAATAGTAATACAACGCTAAGATTCCCCTTGTTTTCTGGTGCGGTTTCCAAGCCTTTTTATATTCTTCGGGCATATGGGGAGAGTAGGAAATCTTTGCTTTGTAGTTCCCATATCTTGCCCTTGTGCCTAAATGTGAACGGATAAAATCGGGCGTTAAGCGTTCATCAAGCGTATCTAATCTTGTGAAATGCTTATACTGCGGCAGCTTCATTTTCCAATGCCCGCCCGAAAAATCAACCTCGTAGCCTTTGTCGATTAGATACTTCATCATGTGCGGAATATCCCGACTGCCGCTGATTGCCTCCGCTAAATCTTCCAGATAGACGTTGTAGCGTGTCGGCTTGCCGCTCTTTTCATCCAGATACAGCGGTCTTGACGGTGCTTTCTTCGGGTTCTCAATCACCGATAATCCGTACTCTCTGCACAAGCGGTCTGACGTTTCCCTTAGCCGTTTCTGCTCCGATTTTGAGTAATTATATTTGCTCCCATCCAGATAGGAAACAGAGTTGAAGCAGAAGTGATTGTGGAGATGCCCCCTGTCAAGGTGGGTGACAACGATTATCTGGTACTTGTCGCCCCACATTTCCCTCGCAAGTTTTAAGCCGATTTCGTGGCATTGTTCGGGCGTTACTTCGTCTGGCTTGAAGCTCTGGTAGCCGTGCCAAGCGATATACCCGCCTGTCTTCTGGTACTGCTTTTTCGTTAGAATCATCTGCTGTAACGCTGTTTCTTTTAAACAGTTGATGGCGGAAACAAACTCTCCATTGTCCGTTTTCTGTGGATTCTTCACATAGGAGAACACGTCAAAGAAGTCCTGCATCTCCTTATTCGGCACGGTCTTTTCTGGGTTTTCCACATAAGAAATTAAGTCTTTCAACCGTCCTTCGATGTGCCAGAGGCTCGTTGCCGCCATATCAGACTGCCCCCTGTTCCGTCAATTTTTCCATGTCAAACTGCTGTGGGAGGGTATAATTCCGTTGCAGTTCCAAGATAAAATCCTCAATCTCCCTGCATATTTCATCAGCGGAAGGGGCGTAGGGGATACACTTTTTAAAGGCTACGTGTACTTCGTAAAGCGTGCCTAATAGTTCCCAAAATTCTTTCTCTGGCTGTGGCTGCGGTGCGTTTCCCCTGCATAACTGACGCATAAATTCTGCGGTGGACAGACCGCAGGCGGATGAATACTGCTTTAATTTTTCATGTTCTTCTTCGCTCAATCTAAAAGTAATGCATACTTTTTCTGATTTTTCTCTACTCATTTTTCTTAATCCTCCAGTTTTATTTTTCCTTTTATCGGGGTAGCTAGGGGTTGTCCCCTAAGTTAGTCCACACGCCTTTAGGGTGTGGATTGGATTGTGGCTGACACAATCCGATGCTCGCTATCTCTGTGGACAACTCCGCAGAGCATTTTTCTGTGTAACGGCTTTCTTAATGCCTGCCTTTACCCTCCGAAAAGGAAATCCTATGTCCTTTCCACCTCCGTTCTGGATTTTATTGCCTTTGACTTTTGGATAAATGAAAAAGCCGCCACACTGCATCACGAACGACAAGAGGATTCCCTCCCGCTCTGATTCGCAATGCTATGTAGCGGCTTTGAAATTCAAAACCCATGTCAGCCTTGCCGATTGGCTGACATTTCAATCTTATATCTATGTGCTTATTTAATTTTCAATCTTCCAATTTCCCCATTGGTATTTCAGAATACCATAGCGGCAATATGGCTGTCAAGATTTTGCACAAACTTTTTAGTATTCTCTATGGACAGGGATTTTATTCACTTATTCTAAAATTGGGTGGGAGAATTTTATCCCCCACCCAATAGCCCATAAGAAAGCATGCTGTATTAGATGACTATAAAATCTTCCGCAACTTTTTTCTAAGATGGTCTAACCGTGCATAGATAGCACCCGTCGTTAAATGCACAAGCGGGGCAATCTCTTTTGTGGAATACCCTTTCATTTTCAGCAGAACGATTTGCAGTGTACGCCTGTCCACCGTAAGTAATGCCTGATACAGATTTTCATCTTCGATTTCATCCAGTAAATCTTCAACGGTCTTTACTTCGGCTGACTGTTCCCTGTCTGCCATTCCCTCAAGGTATTCCCCGAAATCGCTTGTCCAATGGTAAAACCGCCTGTTGGAATTAAAGTCTGCCCTGTCGTCAATACGGATTTGTTCGATGGTAGCTTCATCAACTCCATGTTCCCGCAACACTTTTTCCTCGGCTTCTTTCCAGATACGCCACTTCCTGTCCTCACGTCCGTTGTTATATGCCATTCTTTTTTCCTCCAATCAATCTGAATCTTTGAAAACATAAAAATCCAGATTGAAAGGCGGCGAACGACACTTAACACCAATAATAGTCCTGCGGCACTTTCCAACCAAAAACGACAAAAGAAAAACCGCAAAGGCTTTGTGACCTTTACGGTTATGGGAAATACTAATTCTGTTGTATGGAGATTGTACTTCTACCTTCATGGTGGGAAGTACCGTTGCACTGGCAGGGATTTTTTTAACTGGCTTCCCGCCATTCCCTGATGTGCTATGTATAAATAAACTTTGCTTTATATAAGCAGATGGGCAACCGCCCGAAAAAAGGAACATAAAAACCCTCCAAATTTAAAAACAAATTCAGAGGGTAATTTAGGGTATAACAAAATAACCCACCCGAATATCGTTTTTTTTATTTGGTGAGTTTGTTCTTTCAAATACGAAACAAAAAGAGCCGATGATTCGTGAATTGTTCCACAATTTCATCGGCTCTGCGTCTTAAGCGTCTGGCTCTTTGATGACAGTTATCTTCAAGTTGTCAACTTTAATCAATCTTTCTTGTCTGCATTTTGGACAATAAAGGGGATAATTCTTCAAAACAGTGTCCTTCCTAATTTTATTACGGGTTTTGCTCCCACAAACAGGACATAATATCCATTCGCATTTCATCATAATTAGCTTCTAATCCTTTCAAATCTCATTTTATACGACTTATGCAAGCTGTTAGGCTAACTTGTGGAACATATGCCGAACCTTATCTATACGGCTATTCGGGCGGCGGGGTTGGCAAATAAGTTTACCAGTAGCTGGCTGGTATCCTTTTAACTCTGTCAAGCAGACTCCCTGCCCATTTGTGAAATAAGTTAAATCGTTCCTGTATTCTTGAATACATCTAGCAGGGATTTCTCCTTTCAGAATGACCTCGTCATTCTTTATCTGAGTACTTACAATATCTGCACAATACCTTGGAGCATCATGATACGCCCGTGAGAGATATTCCTGCGGTGCATAAATTTCAAAGTGGAGATATGGCTCTAATAGTTCTGTCCCTGCTTTTTTTAAAGCCTGCTCCAATACGATAGGGGAAAGCAGCCGAAAGTCTGCGGGGGTACTTACAGGACTATAATACAATCCATATTCAAAACAGATTTTACAGTCTGTCACTTTCCATCCATACAGCCCCTGCTCGCAGCCATAAAGAACCCCCTCCATAACCGCATTTTGGAACGATTGGTTTAAATATCCAAGTGAAACTCTGCTTTCATACTGCACTCCACTTCCAATAGGGAGCGGCTCTATGGACAACCCGACAGAAGCCCAGAAAGGATTTGGCGGGACTTCTATGTGGATGGTATATTCTGCTTTTCTAAGCGGTCTTTCCATATATATAACAGTAGGCTCTTTTATTTCTGCCTCCACATGATATTTTTCCTCAAGGATGGCACAAATGACTTCCATCTGCACTTTCCCCAAAAAAGAAAGTATAATCTCATGCGTTGTAGTATCCACATAATATTTTAAAAGAGGGTCGCCATCTGAAATTTCTGTAAGTGCCCCAAGCAATATTTCCCGCTGTTCAGATTTCTTTGCTGCAATCGTTGTTTGGAGCATAGGGAGAGGATTTTCAATAAATGTTCTCTGCGGCAACAGCATTTCGTTCCCCAAAATACTGTTTAGCTGCAAAACATCATTTGGTAAAATTACAATATCACCAGAGCAGGCTGTATCGGATGAACATAATTCACCGTTTGTCGGAACACACATCTCTGTGATTTTTATTTTCTCTTTTTCAGATATTTTAATAACATCCCTCAAATGCAATGTTCCGCTATATATACGCACATAAACAAAACGCCGCCTTTTCTCTGAATATTCAATCTTAAAAACCTGCCCGCATAGTTCAGATTGACCTTCAGGCGTTGATGAATAAAACTTACTGGCAATCACTTCTATAAGCTGCCGAATCCCCAGATTGTTTTTAGCGCTTCCGTGATAAACGGGAAATAACGTTCCGTTTTGGAATCTCCTGTTTTCTTCCTGTTCCAGTTCTGACATTTTAAACGGTTTCCCTGACATATATTTCTCTAATAGTTCATCGTTTCCCATAATTACCGCATCCCACTGTTCCATATCGTCATTGTCCGTTACATTTATATGAGGATGCTGCCCAACCTTTTGCTTCACTATAATTTCCGAAGAAAGCTTTGCTTTCATTTCTTGATATACCATTGGCAAATCAATCCCCTCTTGGTCAATTTTATTGATGAAAAAAATTGTCGGAATCTTCATTGTCTGTAGTGCATGAAACAGTATACGGGTCTGTGCCTGTATGCCATCCTTTGCAGAAACTAATAATACTGCTCCGTCTAATACGGATAAAGAACGGTATACTTCCGCCAAAAAATCCATATGGCCTGGCGTATCTATAATGTTGACTTTTACATCCTCCCACTGAAAAGATGTCACTGCTGTCTGGATAGTGATTCCCCTTTGACGCTCCAAATTCATTGTATCTGTCCTTGTTGTGCCTTTATCTACGCTCCCTGGTTCTGCAATTGCACCACTGGTATACAATAAACTCTCCGTTAATGTTGTCTTTCCTGCGTCAACGTGAGCCAGAATGCCTAAGTTAATTATTTTCATGTGATTTTCCTCCTATCAACACCCAAAAAAGGGCATAAAAATACCCAGTGATAAATACTCCTATCACTGGGTAAATAACTCCAATAGCCCCAAAACACTTATATGTTTTCGGGCATATAAAATTACATGATAAAAGTATTCTTAAACTGGGTACAAAAAACTAAGCCCCATATTAAAAGTGAAACGGGACTGCTACTTTTTGTTCCCACTATCAAATTGACAGTTTATTTAAGAATACCTTGCCGCATATTTATTAACTCCTTGTATAATACTGAATCTAATTATATTCCTTAACCCTTTATTTGTCAAGCTGACAAACTAAAGCAGAAAAAGCGGCAGGATTTCCCCCTGCCACTAATCATCTGTTTATGCAAAAATAATTTCCTTTTCCACAATCTCCCTCGCACAAGCCCTTATGTTATTCGTTCTTCCAGTCCATTCTAAGGCGTTTTCTTCCTTTAGGCATTCCGTTATGCCCTGTGCTTGCTTCATGCCCTCTATGAGCCGTTCAAAGTGTTCCTGTGCCTGTCTGTCAATGTCGGCAAGGTAAGCATTGAGCCTGCCGCTTGTGAGAAGATTGGTGTATGTAATTTTGCGGTACTCCCGCAGATAGTCCAAGTGCCGCCGTCCGAATAAGTCTATCGACTGTTCCTTTTCGGGTGGTATGGTAAGGCAGGGTAAAATGTATTCGCCTTGCCGTTCGTATCTGCCGCCCATTTCCTCAAAGATTGATTGTACCATTTGTTTTTCCTCCAAATAAGATATTCACTCCATACTCATGTCTGCTATCATTAACACAATTTACGTTTTCTCCTTATCTGGTTTCATACATATTTGAAGTTCCTACATTAGCATTTTTAATTTTTTCTAATAACTTTTCTGCCACTAGACTGTCTCGATACGTAACAAATTCTTCTTCAGAAATATGTAATAAAAAACAATCTATATATTGTTTTTTATTACAAGCCTTTAATATATGCCTATACGCATCTTCTACTGTTTTATTGCTTCCGTTTTTTATAATATAAGGCTTTGGTATATCTGGTAAAATTAGTATATTATTTTTGCAAGATAGATTATCTATCAATCCTTTTTCTATGTATTTCAATATCGTAGCTGACTTAACATTCCACTTTTTCTCTGCTTGTTCTATCGTCATTCTATTTCTCCTTTGTCTACTTCACTTCTTTATAGCACTCTAACGCTTCCTTCCAAGTAATATTCTGCAAGGCTTCTATTTCTCCATAAATAAAGTTCGTTCCACGGCTATTTTCATTTTCATCAAAAATTTAATGTATCTTGACATTTTTTCCATGCCATTATGATTTTTTATCTCCGAACAATTATCCGTGATTGAATAACTTGTTTTCTTCTCCTTCATTGTTTTCCCCTACACTTGTATTTTCAAATCATTATATCATTTCTTTTTTTATTATTAAAGCAGCAGAACCAACCTGCTGCTTTTGCTCTATTCTGCTGTATACGTATAACCATTCTTCTTTGCCCAATTTAAAGCATATGAACCCCTCGCCCCTATTATCGTTGTTGAATAGCTAAATGCACTTTCTCCTATACTTGTCACACTCGATGGAATCCTTATACTTGTTAAGTTGTTGCAATTATAAAACGCATAACTACCTATGTATTCCACACTTTTCGGAATTGTGATGTCTGTGAAATTCCCACAACCGCAAAAGGCATAATTTCCTATGTATGTCACACTTTCTGGAATTATGATGTTTGCTAAATTTCCACAGTTGGAAAATGTTGTGGCCTCTATTTTTGTTACTCCTTCTGGAATCGTTATATTCATTAAACTGCTACATCCCTGAAATACACTGCCTGCAATACTTGTCACGCTTTCCGGAATTGTAATGTCTGTTAAGCTTCTGCAATTCATAAATGCCCCCCATTCTATACCAGTTACACTATTTGGAATTGCGATATTTGTCAAATTAATACAGTTATAAAATGTACGCTCTCTTATGCTTGTCACTCCCTCCGGAATCGCTATATCTGTTAAACTACTACATTCACTAAATGCCATATTTCCTATATGGGTCACTCCCTCCGGGATCGCTACTCCTGCTAAACTATTGCAGCCACGAAACGCATAATCTCCCACATACGTTACGCTCTCAGGAATCGTTATGCTTTCCAAATAGAAACAATCATTAAATGCACTCTCGCCAATACTTGTTACACCACTTGGAATCACAACTTCTTTAATTTCTTTGTCAATCGTCGTTACAACGCTATTATTTCCAATACATAATCCATTTACTATTTCATCATATAATGTTATCCCCCAAAGGGCAGTTTCTATGGAACTATTATTTACAAAATTATTCCTTTCCACATAACATCCATCAAACACTGAAGGTCCAATACTTGTTACACTTGCTGGAATTGTTATATTTGTCAAACTACTGCAGTATAAGAATGCACTACTTCCTATACTTGTCACGCCTTCTGGAATGGTTATGTTTGTCAAACTACTACATGATGAAAATGCTCTGTCTCCTATGCTTGTTACTCCGTCTGGAATTGTTACGTCCGCTAAATTACTACATTCGGCAAATGTATAAGGCTCTATCCTTGTTACACCTTCTGGAATTGTTATGTTTGTCAAACTACTACATGATGAAAATGCTCTGTCTCCTATGCTTGTTACTCCGTCTGGAATTGTTACGTCCGCTAAATTACTACATTCGGCAAATGTATAAGGCTCTATCTTTGTTACACCTTCTGGAATTGTTATGCCTGTTAAATTACGACAGTTATAAAATGCTCTATCTCCTATACTTGTCACGCCGTCTGGAATTGTTATGTTTGTTAAATTACTACAATCAAAAAATATGCTATCTCCTATGTTTGTCACACCGTCTGGAATAATTATACTTGTTAAATTACTACAACCATAGAAAACACTGTTTCCTATACTTGTTATTCCATCCGGAAGTGTTATGTTTGTCAAATTGCTACAATCATAGAAAGCTCTGTTTCCTATACTTGTTATTCCGTCCGGAAGTGTTATGTTTGTTAAATTACTGCAACCATAGAAAGCTCGGCTTCCTATACTTATTATGTCTTCTGGAATTGTTATGTCTGCCAAATTGCTGCAGCCATAAAATGCACTATCTCCTATGCTGGTTGCGCCATTCGGAATTGCCACAGTTGCTAAGTTGCTGCATTCATAAAATGTATAATCCTCTATCCTTGTCACTCCGTCTGGAATTGTTACGCTTATCAAATTAATGCAGCCATAAAATGCCCAACCGCTTATATTTGTTACACTGTTTGGAATTGTGATTCCTGTCAGACTACTGCAACCCATAAATGCGGAAATTCCTATACTTGTTATACCTTCCGGAATGATTATGTTTGCCAAGTTATTACAGCCGGAAAATGTAAAATTATCTATGCTTGTTACGCCTTTCGGAATAATGATACTTGTCAAATTACTACAACTGTCAAAAGCGTATTCGCCTATACTCGTTATACTTTCCGGAATGGTTATATTCGTCAGTTTACTGCAACTATAAAATGCCCTGCTTCCTATATCCGTTATCCCTTCTGAAATGGTTATATGCCCTATATTACTATCCCCCTCAAATGCACTTTCTCCAATTGCAACAACTTTCTTTCCATTGATTGTATTTGGTACAGTAATCTCCCTTCCATTTCCTGTATATCCGCAGATTTCCACCCCTCCATCTACTTCTTTCGTTTCAAATGGTGTTGACGGATAGGTTGTTTCTTCCGTTTGAGATGGTGTAGTTACTTCTTCCTCTTTTTCAAATTTTTTTGTCGTAGTTGGTTCAGTGTCGTTTTCAGTTGCAGAGATGATATTTGGTAAATTAACTTGCACATCTTTATGATAATCTGTCATCCCCAAATTTTCTAATGAAATTTTAGTGTTTCCATAGATGACTCTATCCATTAATGTAAAAGCTAATTTCAAATCACAATTTGCAAGGTCTACCATTTGATATGTTGATAATGTACATCCACTATTTTTTATTGTAAACCCTACTGTAGTATTATCATTCCAAGTATATTTTGCTCCTTCAAAGTTAGAAACTGCTGCATACTTCAATACTTCACTTGTAAATTCGTATTTAACAATTGAAGATTTACTTATATTAAACCAAATTGTACCTTTCTCACTGCCCATATTGCTCAAGACTTCAAATTTATACATATCTGTATTTTTACTATATATCAGACTGCAATTGTAGATAGTATTAATATAAAGTGTTTGTGAAAATTTACTTTCAAAATTACTGTTTGTTGTTCCATTTGTTATAATATAATTTTTCAAAGTTGCATAATAGTCAGTCATAGACATCTGTTGTTCTATCGGTCTTGTCGTTGATTGTTCACTTGGTTTAATTGTCGTTTTTTCTGTTGGTTGTGGTATTGTTTGCGGTGTAGATTGCTTTTCAACCTTTTTCTTTACAATAACCTTACACTTATATTTCTTCTTTCCAACCTTTGCAGTAATAGTAGCCTTACCTGCTTTTTTACCTTTTACTTTTCCTTTACTAGTTACTGTGGCAACTTTCTTATTTGAAGAACTCCATTTTATTTTACTCTTGTTATTCTTTAATTTTAAAGTAATTGTTTTACCTACATAGATTGTTGCTTTTGTCTTATTTAATTTTACTTTCTTTGCTGCACTTACACTTGTCATTGGTATAATTGATATTGATAAAACCAATGTAAGTATAATTGCTAATACTTTCTTTGCTTGTTTCATAAATTTGCACTCCTTTTATGATTGTTAACTGCATAGGCATAATAAAATCTCTTAATTTATTTAATATTAGCATCTTTATCTATACTCTTCAAGTTGTACTAAAAACTCTGCTTTATGTATATGCTTCTAACAATACTATTTATTATCTACTGCTACCTACTGTTCATTATCTATTACTATTTGCTATTTGCTATTTACTGTTTATTGCTTTTTATCTCATTTGACATCAAAGTCAATTTCCCCAATTAAATCTGTTCGTAATATTTCTGTATTGTATTTTTCTAATCGCCTGATTGCTTCCACATGTGGATGTCCATAGCTATTTCCCTCGCCACACGAAATCACACTATATTTGGGACTGACCTTGCTTAACAGCTTTTCTGAAGAAGAAAACCTCGAGCCATGGTGTGGAACCTTTAATACTGTATATTTTTGTGCCAAATTTTTTTCAATATTATTTTCTACCTCACTGCTTATATCTCCTGTTAAAAGCATTGAAAAATTTTTATACTTTACATCAAGTACAGTGCTGTTATCATTTCTGTCATCCATTTGATTTTTAACGTCAGGATTAATGCATTTAATTTTTAATGGCCCTGCCTCTATTGAATCACCATTTTTCAAATAAAGCACCTCTACACCCATTGCATGGGCTAATTTCTCCATCTCCACATATTCATCGTCTTTATTTAGAAGCTTTGGCAATACTATATTTCTGACCTTTATTCCTCCGTTGTCTGACTGTTCTAAAAGCTCTCTTACTCCACTTACATGATCATTATCAAGATGGCTGATTATTGCATAATCAATTGCCCTTATTCCTTTGTATTTAATAAACGGAATTATTCTGTACTTCCCTACATTTTTAACATCACTGCTTCCTCCGTCAACAGTTATAAAAGCATCATGTGTCCGAATCGCAATTCCATCTCCCTGCCCTACATCAAGAAAATTAACTTCAATTCCTGTAAATATATGCACAAATAAACTTATCGTTATTATTATGAAACTTCCAAAAACAAATGTAATTTTTTTAATGAAAATTTTTCTCTTTTTTGCTTTCTTACTCCTTTCATTTTCGACAATTTGGCCTGTTTTTGGTATTATCTTTTTGCTCTCTTTATCCTCATTTTTCTTTAAATATATTTTCATTACTATACACATGCCTGCAATTGTAAAATAATAAACTATAACCACAATTACATTAGGCTTACCACATATCACATTATAAAATGGAATATGCTCTACTATTGTACATAACAAACCATACATCTTTATAATCAGACACGCCGGCAAAATAGTTATCTTTCCAATAATTACGAACAAATATGAAGAATATAGTCCCACAAATCCACTCACTATAACGATTCCCATTAATGGAACAATAATTAAATTTAGTAGTACTGAATACATTGGTATCTGATAATAATTCCAGGCTATAATAGGATTCATAACAATAGTGATGCACAAGCTAAATCCAAATGCACTCCACCTTTTTTCTTTTATATCCATAAATTTTTCTGTTATTTTCCATACAAAATTTGCTCCTATTATTGCCGCAAATGACATTTGAAATCCACTGTTTATTATTACCATCGGATTACTGCATACAATAAGTAAAAACGCTATCGCTATCGCATTTATCCTATCGTTTTTTCGTCCCAAAACTTCGCCGGCAATATTCATTATAAACATAATTGTTGCTCTTACTGTCGCCACCCCGAATCCGGTCATCATTGAAAATAACAAGATAATTGAAATTGAAAAAAACGCTGCCGGTATAAATTTAAGTTTCTTTCTAATTAATGAATACACAAACAAACCGATTAATGAAATGTGTAACCCGGAAATTGCCAAAATATGTGAAATTCCATTCATTTGATATAGTGACTTAATATCGTCATTAATATCATTCTTATTACCAAGCAAAATTCCCTGTATAATCCCTCCGTTTTCCAGGTTACATATCTTAAAAACACCTATGTTATTATCATTGCAAATCTTTTTAAGTTGCCTTGTATAACTTTTCTTCAAATCATATAATCTCTGTTTTATAAGGTTTGTCTCATTAGAAGTTATCTCTACACTGCAATTTGCTATTTCTCCATATATTCCAAGAGACTGATAGTATTTGTCTGAATCAAAATTTCCTTTGTTTCGCGCTTTGTCAAATCTATTAATTATGCCTTTGCATTTAACATTGTTGCCGATAGATACAGATAACTCTTCTTTCGTTTCAAAAATCAAATTTACATCCTTTATTTTTTTCAAATTTCTTTTATTATTTTCTGCTAAATTCTCTATCGTTGTTTTTATTTTGTATCTAAATCCATATTTTGTGTCTGTTATCTGTAAAATTTCTCCATTAACAACGATTGTTTGTCCATTGATCTCATCTATTGATTTCTTTTTAGAAAGTTCTCCCTCAGTAATCAAATATCCAACAACCATAAAGCATAAACTTAATGTCATTAACATTACCTTTTCAATCTTTTGCTCCCTGTTTTTAAATAGTAGTAAAATAAATGAAAGCAAAACAAGCAGCACTGTTACAAATAACAATGCTGCCTGTGCATATATAGCTATCACCTCTCCAAGTACAAAAGCCAATGTTATTGTTAATATTGGTCTTTTAATAGCTATTCTCCTTCTTTTGTTTCATTTTCAATATAATCTAAGTTTCTAATGAAAGCGTTGTCTAACTTCACTCCCTTAAAACTTACATTTGTATTTCCATTTACCATTATCTGAACTTTGTGAACATAGTTAAGTTCTGATAAAGAATTTACTATAGAATATATTGCAAGTTCAGGAGAACCAACTATCTGTTCTGTCAGAAAATTTGAATCGAAATTTACATAACAGATATTATCAGTAGTCATAATGCTGATTAACTTTATATCTTTTGAAAAAATTCTATTGTATCCCTTTTCATCCGGACCTTCTATTAGTCTCTTTACAATAAATTCTTCTTTAGATTCTTCTCCTGTATAATTTTCCATAACATCACATTCTTTTAAATTAGAACTATCTTCATTTCCGTAATAGAGAATAAATCTTGTTGAAAATACAATGTTATTATCACTACCATAATTATCCACAAAATCAGTGGCCTGCATATTTCCTATAATAGTTCCATCTCTTCTTGTCAACGCACTGTCATTAACGGTAAATGCGACATAATCTACAGACTCAATCTGAGTTAAAGTAAGGACTACTGCTGCTCTTATTAACACTTCTTCATCCTTGCTGATTTCAAGATATTCCTCACTAAAATCCAATGTTAAAATTCCATCCAAAAGATTGTAACTGTTTACAATTACTTTTTTCGGAATGGCTTTACCTGTTAACTTCTTTATCATTTCATCTACCTGTTCTAAGGTATCTGAACTCTTTGTTTTATATTGTTCATTTTCAAGTTTATCTTTGTCCCGGCTAACATAAAAAATATAATTCCCATCATATTTTTTTGTGCTGCTATTTTTTGCTTTTCCACAGCCTACCGCTGTAACCATAAGTACACACACAAGAATGCTGCATATTATTTTCTTATATCTGTTCATTTTATTAAACACCACGTTTCAATCTTTATTGTTCAATATACTTTAATGGAATACGAACTGTAAATGTAGTTCCTTCTCCCTCTTTACTATGAACTTTAACTGTACCTTTATGAAGTAATATAATATTTTTAGTTATTGACAAACCAAGTCCTGTGCCACCTGTTTCTCTTGCTCTTGCCTTATCAACTCTGAAAAATCTTTCAAAAATATGCTCCTGCTGGTCATCTTCAATTCCAATTCCTGAGTCTGCAACTTTGAGATAGAAATACTGATGATCTGCATTTAGCGATACTCTTACCCATCCGTCAGTCACATTATATTTAATGGCATTTTCAACTAAATTAGTTACAACCATGTTAAATTTGACTTCATCTACATCTGCCATTACAGGTCTGAAACTTTCAAGCACAACTTCAATATTTTTTACTTCTGCTATAGGTCTTAATCTCTTTAAAGTACTTTCAACAAGTTCATTAATATTTACTGTTGAAATATTAAGTTTATCATTTCCGCTGTCCATTCTTACCAGATTAAGCAAATCTGTTATTATATCATTTTCACGGTCAATTTCTTTTGCTATATCCGTTAAAAATTCCTGATACAATTCTTCCGGCACATTTTCCTGACCTACTAAAGAATCCGCAAGAACCTTCATTGAAGTTATTGGCGTCTTTAATTCATGGGATACATTTGAAACAAATTGCTGTCTTGACTCATCCTGCTTAGCAATTATTTCAACCATCTGGTTAAATTCCCTGATTATGTTTTTAACTTCCGTCTCACCTTTTTCTTCAATATTCGCCTTCAAATTTCCGGTTGAAATTCGTTCAATAGACTCTTCTATACTCTTAATAGGCTTAACTAATATTCTTGAACAAATCCATGACATTATCAATGCAAATACTCCCAAGAGTAAATCAATAACAACTATGTAGTTAAGTATTGTGTAATAAAATTCCTTAAATGCTGTTGTTGAATATCTTGTATACATTGCTCCAAGTATTTTAGTCTGACTGTTACCATTTACATCTGTAGTAGTAGACATTATGGGCAGTACATATTCAACATATTCCTGCTCCTCATAATAATTATATACTTCATCACCTGTCATTGCCTTTATAACACTTGAAGAAATATTTGTTTTTCCTTCGTCTGAATTATATGTGTCCTTTATTATAATATAGTCACTATTTATAACTTCAACTCTTCCTTCAAATCCTGTAGCAAGTTGTGACATTTCTGCCTCAGCAATTTCAGAATCCTGGTTGTCCATATAATTTTCGCTTAATATACAGTTTCTAAGTATATAATTTTGTGTTTTAAATTTTTCAAATCTTTGTTTTGAATAGTTATTGACCGCCATCTTTCCAATTAAAAAATTCGAGCCAATAACCGGTATTATAATCGCAATAAATGTTATTACAAATACTTTAAATCTCATACTTGTAATAACATTTATAAATTTATCTACTATCTTCTTCATTTATTTAACCCTGGAAAAAGTATCCCATTCCCCATTTTGTATGTACGTACTGTGGCTGGGCAGGATTTTTTTCTATTTTTTCTCTTAATCTTCTAACATGAACATCCACTGTTCTTGCATCTCCCGGGAAATGAGTTCCCCATACCAATCTTAACAATTCATCTCTGCTGTAAACTTTTCCAACATTTGTCGCTAAAAGTCCTAACAAATCAAATTCTTTTGACGTTACATTTATTTCTTTTCCTTCGATAAATAATCTCTTATCTTCTAAATCAAGCTTCATATCACCACTTACAATAACCTTTGGCTTTTCCACAGCCTTAGGTGCCTTCTTCATATTTCTGCGGTTTATTGCTTTGATTCTGGCCTTAACTTCTAAAATATTAAAAGGTTTTGTGATATAATCATCTGCACCGTATTCAAGTCCTAATATTTTGTCCATATCATCGCCTTTAGCCGTAAGCATAATTATTGGAACATCTGAAAATTCACGCACCTGTTGGCACACTTCATACCCGTCAAATACCGGAAGCATTAAATCAAGTAAAACCATATCATATGTATTCTCTCTGATTTTCTCTATAGCTTCTCCACCATCATATGCACAATCAACATCCATTCCGTCCTGTTCAAGACTAAATTTGATTCCTTTAACAATTAATTTCTCATCATCTACCACTAAAACCTTCATTTATACCTCTTCTTCTAATTTACAGTTATATCATTTTGTATATTTTCAAAAGTAGAATCTCCAATTCCTGACACATTCTTTATGTCTTCTATTGTCTGAAACTTTCCATTCTTCTCCCTGTATTCTATTATAGCCTTAGCCCTTGTTTCACCTACACCTGAAAGACTCTGTAGTTCTTCAGGTGTCGCTGTATTAATATTTATCAAAGCATTATCACTATCTGTATTCTGCACAATATCAGTGTCCTGCTCCTGACTTTTCTTATATTCTTTCTTAGACAATATATGAATCTGTTGTCCATCGTATACTGTCTCTGCAAGATTTAAATATTCTTTCTGGGCATTTTTTGTCATGCCTCCTGCTAACTCTATTGCCTGATATAATCTTGCTTCATTTTCTAATTTATAAACACCCGGGCTTTCAACTTCTCCGCTTAAATATACATAAATATGATTTTTATTTTCTGTATATTCGTGACTCTCTTCAATTGTTTCTTCGTTAATCATTATTTCCTTAGAATCATCGCATGCCGTTAAAATAATACCTGCACCTATCATCAACACTACAATGCTTACATTCTTTATAAAATAACTTAATTTATTTAATATTTTGTACATTTTTCCTCCTTTTTACGGAGTTTCCCTTAAACGTACACAATAATAATACCTAATAAAATTTCAAATCGCAATATCCAAATACCTGATTTTATTGATTTTATTTAATATTAATCTACTTTATATGCTCACTTTATTTTTTAAATATAAATATACCCACAACGGATAAAACAACTCCCACTAATTTACTCCATTCAAAAGGTACCTTTTCCACTCCAAATATTCCAAAAACTTCTATCAGATATGCAACAACAATCTGGGAAATAACAATTATCAGTACAGCCTGCGCCGGGCCAAGATTATCCATACTTTTAATTACTGTCCATGTAATTACTGCCCCTATAGTTCCACCAAGAAGCATGTATTTATGTTCTACATTAAATATTGCAGTCATACTTTCCCTGCCTGTTACAAACCATGCAATTATGCAGACAATTAAAGCTGTAAACTGTACCCAGCTGTTTGCGACCCACATACTTGAACTTTCCGTTACTTTCGTATTAAAAACTCCCTGAATACTCATTAGAGCTCCTGAAATTAATGCAATAATAAAACCCCACATAATACTTTCCTCCCTCTTGAAGTATTATGTGAGGTTTTGAAATTTTTATACTAATGACTTTCTTAATATTTCAATCATTTCATCAACATTTTCTTTTGTTATCGTAAGCGGTGGCACCATTCTTAGTACATCGCTTCCGGCTGAAATTACTAATAAACCATTTTCAATAGCCTTATTAACTGTCTCTCCTACAGGTGTTGTAAGGACAAGTCCCTGCATAAATCCTTTTCCTCTTCTTGCAGTTACATTGTCAAAATCTTTAACTATTTCATCCAATTTTTCTTCCAAATATGGAGCAACTTCATTTACATTTTCTACGATTTTTTCTTCTTTAAATAAATCAAATACCGTAGAAACTGCTGCAGTAGCCAATGGATTTCCACCATATGTAGTTCCGTGATCTCCCGGTACTAATGAGTTACATGTTTTTTCTCCTGCAACAAATGCTCCAACAGGGACACCACAACCTAATGCTTTTGCTACTGTAACGATATCCGGCTTTATTCCATAATGTTCATATGCAAACATTTTACCTGTTCGTCCCATTCCACACTGAATTTCATCACAAATCATTATTATATCATTTTCATCACAAAGCTTTCTTATTCCTTTGATAAATTCTTCATCTGCAGGATATATTCCGCCTTCGCCCTGAAGTGTTTCTAAAACAATCGCGCATGTTTTATCAGTTATTAATGACTCAACACTTTCAAGATTGTTGTACTCAGCAAATTTTATTCCATCAATCATAGGTCCAAATGGTTCCTGATAATGTGCATTTCCTGTAACTGCCAACGCTCCTAATGTTCTTCCGTGAAAAGAATGGTTCATAGCTATAATTTCATGATTTGCATGACCGTCCCTATCATACGCATATCTTTTAGCCATTTTTATAGCACCTTCAATTGCCTCTGTTCCGCTATTTGTGAAAAACACTTTTTTAAGACCTGTTGCCTCAACAACTTTTTGTGCTGCTTCAATTGCCGGTACATTGTAATATAAATTAGAAGTGTGTATTACCTTGTCAATCTGCGCTTTCAATGCATCATTATATTTTTTATTATTATATCCTAATGCAAATACAGCAATTCCTGCTGCAAAGTCCAAATATTTCTTTCCATTTACATCATACAAATATACTCCATCGCCTTTTTCTATTACAATTTTAAATCTATTGTATGTATGTACTAAAAATTGCTCTGCTTTATCCATATATTCCTGAGCTGTCATTTCATTTCTCCTTGTATAAATATATTGCCGCATCCTTTAATTGGTGGCTAATTGTAGGAAATATTTATAGAAAAACTCTGTTCATTTTATTTTCTATTCATTCCCAAATTTTTCCTGGTCATCTGCTAAAATAGCTGTTCCGATACCTTTATTTGTAAATATTTCAAGTAATAAGCAATGTGGAATTCTTCCATCTAATATATGTACTCGTGATACGCCATTGTTAATAGCATTTATACAGTTATTAATCTTAGGAAGCATTCCTCCCTGAATAGTTCCATTTGCAATCAAATTTTTTGCTTCAGATACTGTCATTTCAGAAATAACTGTATTTGGATCATCCTTATCCATATAAACACCTTCTGTATCTGTAAGGAATGCCAATTTTTCTGCATTTACTGCTTCTGCGATTGCACTTGCAGCATCATCAGCATTAATATTATATCCGTGGAAATCTTCATCCAATCCTATTGGACATACAATAGGAAGGAAATCCTTTTCTATCAAATCTAAAAGGATATCCGGATTTACATTTGTTACTTCTCCTACATATCCAATATCTTCACCCTGTGAATATTTCTTTTTAACAGTAAGCATGCCACCGTCTTTACCACTTATTCCGATTGCTTTTACGCCAAGCTGTTCCACAATCTGAACAAGTTGTTTATTTACTTTATTAAGGACCATTTCTGCAACTTCTAATGTATCTTCATCTGTTACTCTTAATCCATTTATGAATTTGGGCTCCATTCCAAGTTTATTAACAAAACCGCTTATTGCTTTGCCTCCACCATGAACGATGATTGGCTTAAATCCTACTAATTTTAAAAGAGTAATATCCTGTATTACACTCTGCATAAAATTTTCATCAAGCATAGCACTTCCGCCGTATTTAATAACAATAATCTTTCTGTTAAATCTCTGAATATAAGGTAACGCTTCAATTAATACATTTCCTTTTTCAATCCATTTTTCCATCTCAAGTTCTTTTGATCCCTTCATAATCATGACCTGCCTATCCTTCTTTCTCTATTCCTTTTTTATTAGTTAATTGCTATTTTAGCTTCTGTAATCTGCATTAATTGATACATATTCGTGAGTCAAATCACATCCCCATGCTGTTGCTTCACAATCTCCCATTTTCACATCAGCAATTGTTGTAACTTCAGGCTCTGACAAAATTTTTGTTGCCATCTTTTCGCTATAGTCTGTTGCTCTACCATTTTCAACTATTTTTAATTTTCCAACTTTGCTTTCAAAATAAATATCTACAATGTCAGGATTAAATTTAGCTGTTGAATATCCCATTGCACATAAGATTCTTCCCCAGTTTGCATCATGTCCGTAAATTGCTGCTTTTACAAGACTTGATGTAACTACGGATTTTGCTAATGTAACTGCCTGTTCTTTTGATTCGCAGTTAATCATTTTTACTTCTAAAAGAGCTGTTGCCCCTTCACCGTCTCCTGCAATCTTCTTTGATAAAGTTACTGTTACTTCATGTAATGCTTCTATAAATTTATAATAGTCTTTGTTCTTTTCAGTAATCTTTTTATTTTCTGCTAATCCATTTGCAAGTAATAATACTGTATCATTTGTGGATGTATCTCCATCTACAGAAATCATGTTAAATGTGTCTTTTATATCATTACTTAATGCTTCATATAATAAATCTTTTGAAATGTTAACATCAGTTGTAATAAATCCTAACATTGTACACATATTTGGATGAATCATTCCTGATCCTTTACACATACCACCAATTGTAACCTTCTTGCCACCTATCATTAATTCAACTGCTACTTCTTTTGGTACTGTATCTGTTGTCATTATTGCTTCCGCTGCCAAATGTCCACCATCTAAACTTGCATCTAATGTAGGTACGAGCATTCCTATTCCGTTTACAATTTTATCCATAGGAAGCTGAGCCCCTATTACACCTGTAGACGCAACTAATACGCTTTCCTTGTTAATTCCAAGCATAGCTGCTGTTTCCTGTGCCATTTCTTCACAGTATTTCATTCCTTCTTCACCTGTGCATGCGTTAGCTACTCCGCTGTTACATACAACTGCCTGTGAAAATTCGTTTTCATATATCATTTTCTGATCCCATTTTACAGGAGCTGCTTTTACCTGATTTGTTGTAAATGTTCCTGCCGCTGTACAAGGTACAACACTGTATATCATTGCCATATCTTTTTTATCTTTTTTTATTCCTGCGTTTAAGCCCATTGCTGAAAAGCCCTGTGGTGCTGTTACGCCGCCTTTTATTTTCTTCATTATATTGCCTCCAAATTTTACATCTGCCTCGCAGATTCCATCTCGCTGTGTTTACATTTGTGATTCCCTGACTTTCGCCATTCTTTTCACATCGTCCCTTCGTTCCGATGTGCAACACGGCTTTCGCCGTGTCTTACTAAATATGCAAAACATTTTTTCTGCAAGCTAGCTTGCCCAAATTGTTTTGCATATTTAGTAGAATGGCGATGCGCTGTACCTATGGGAACATAGGTACTTGTTGTAAGCCTTCGTTTTCAGGTAATCCAAATATTATATTCATGTTTTGGACTGCCTGGCCTGCTGCTCCTTTTATGAGGTTGTCAAGGGCTCCCATCATTATGATTCGTCCTGTTCTTTCATCTATTTTGAAGCTTACATCTACATAATTGCTTCCTTCTACCCATCTTGTTTCAGGTGGTGTTTCGTTTTCTAATACTCTTATAAACTGTTCTTTTTTATAATATTTATCGTAAACTGCTTTTACTTCTTCATATGTAACTTCTTTTTTGAGATTTGCGTATGCAGTTACTAATATTCCTCTCTGCATTGGTACTAAGTGTGGTGTGAAGTTTATAAGCACTTCTTCGCCTGCAGCATATCCTAACTGCTCTTCTATTTCAGGTGTGTGTCTGTGTGTTCCTACACCATAAGCTTTTATGTTTTCATTTACTTCACAGAATAAGTTTGGAACTTTTGCTCCTCTTCCTGCTCCTGACGTTCCTGATTTAGCATCTATAATAATTGATTTTGGATCAATTAATCCTTCTTTTACCATAGGATATATTGACAAAATGCTACATGTAGTGTAACATCCCGGATTTGCAATCAATCTTGCTCCCTTTGTCTTTTCCCTATTTATTTCACATAATCCATAAACAGCTTCATCTATAAATTCAGGACTTTTGTGTTCTATCTTGTACCATTTTTCATAAGTAGCAACATCCTTAATTCGGAAGTCTGCACTTAAATCTATAATCTTTACCTTATTTAATATTTCTTCATTAACTAATGATGAACATAATCCCTGTGGTGTTGCTGTAAATATTACATCTACTTTATCTGCCAACTCTTCTATATTGTCATCCAGACATTTTTCATCAACTATCTCAAACATATTCGCAAATACGTCTGCATACTTCTTATCTATATAGCTTCTTGAGCCATACCATACAACCTCTGCATCTTTATGCTGCTGAAGCAATCTTACTATTTCTACTCCCGCATATCCTGTAGCACCTATGATTCCTACTTTTATCATAACAGCCTCCTCTATTTATTCGGTAAAAAACTAACTAAATTCTATAATTACCTATTTAATTGCCGTAACTTTTATTTTAATCCTTTCCTTTATATATGTCAAAGATTGGTTACTGTAATCCTATCTTTTCTTATTAAAGATATAAATTTATTAATTTCTCTTTCTTTTGTCCGTGGTTCAGTATACATCTTTTATGCATATTATGCAATATATTCTTTATATTTTGCATAAAATAGCTCATTTTTAATTTTATCTTGCATTTTATACATCATTGTTGTATAGTATCAGATAGTAAAAATATTAATGGAGGAATCACATGAAAGAGAAAGTTGTTTTAGCATACTCAGGTGGACTTGATACTACTGCTATCATCCATTGGTTAAAAGAAAATTATAATTATGATGTAGTTTGCTGTTGTGTAGACTGTGGACAGGGTGAAGAATTAGATGGTCTTGAAGAAAGAGCCAAATATTCAGGCGCTACTAAATTATATATAGAAGACATTACAGATGAATTTTGCGATGACTATATTGTTCCTTGCGTTCAGGCTGACGCCGTATATGAAAACAAGTACTTATTAGGTACTTCAATGGCTCGTCCGGGCATTGCAAAGAGATTAGTTGAAATTGCAAGAAAAGAAGGTGCTGTTGCTATTTGCCACGGTGCTACAGGTAAAGGTAATGACCAGATTCGTTTCGAGCTTAGTATCAAAGCTTTAGCTCCTGACATTAAGATTATTGCTCCTTGGAGAGATGATAAGTGGAAAATGGATTCTCGTGAAGCTGAAATTGAATATTGTAAAGCTCATGGAATTGACCTTCCATTTGGTACAGATCAAAGTTACAGCCGTGACAGAAACTTATGGCACATCAGCCATGAAGGCTTAGAATTAGAAGATCCTGCAAATGAGCCAAACTATGAACATCTTTTAGTTTTAGGTGTTTCTCCTGAAAAGGCACCTGATGAACCTGAATATGTTACAATGACATTTGAAAAGGGTGTTCCTACATCAGTTAACGGAAAGCAGATGAAAGTTTCTGATATCATTCGTGAATTAAACCGTCTTGGTGGAAAACACGGAATCGGAATCATTGATATCGTTGAAAACCGTGTAGTTGGTATGAAATCACGTGGTGTTTATGAAACTCCAGGTGGAACAATTCTTATGGAAGCTCACAGACAGCTTGAAGAATTAGTTCTTGACCGTGCTACAATGGAAACAAAGAAAGATATGGGCAACAAGTTAGCTCAGATTGTATACGAAGGAAAATGGTTTACTCCTCTTCGTGAAGCAGTTCAGGCATTTGTTGAATCAACTCAGGAATATGTTACAGGTGAAGTTAAATTCAAACTTTACAAAGGAAACATTATTAAAGCAGGAACAACTTCTCCATATTCATTATATAATGAAAGTCTTGCATCATTTACAACAGGTGATTTATATGACCATCACGACGCTGACGGATTCATTACTTTATTTGGCTTACCATTAAAAGTAAGAGCTATGAAAATGCAGGAATTAGAAAAAAATAACAATAAATAATTAATTAAAATTTAAAAGCCTGACAGTCGATTGATTGTCAGGCTTTTTGTCTTTCCTTTTTTTACATTTTATAGTAAAATGGTCTTTGTGTTTAATGATTATCATTGTTAGTTATTACGGTGATTTTATTACTTTTTACCAATCACCCGATTTTACAGATAAAAGATAATAAAAAGGATAATAAATTATGAAAGTAAAAGATTCAATTATTGTTATCCGCAAGGCTATTTTGTGCCATATAAAAAATCCTGAAATAAGGCAGTTTCTATATGGTCTTTTAAGTTATGAAATGATATCATACATCTTTTTTGGCGTATTTACAGCTATTATAGATTATTGCGTTTATGCATTTTTGTCTGTTCTTGGAATGAACGTTATGTTTTCAAATGCATTGTCATGGTTGTGTGCCGTGATATTTTCATTCTCGACTAACAGACGATGGGTTTTTAAAATTGGTTTTGATAATATTAAAGATGTTTTACATTCCTTTAATAAATTTGTGTGTGCAAGATTTGCCACCCTTATCATGACTGAAGTAATGTTATTAATAGCACAGCTTGCGGCTTTCAATATATATCGTACTAAGATATTTGCCATGGTTTTAACGGTAATTATCAATTACATAATAAGTAAATTATTTATTTTTAAGTAAAGCGGACTTAATATTTATATCGGTTCGTGTTTACGTTAATATATAATGAATTGAGGATGTTTAAGGAGAATAGAAATGAACAAGAAAAATTTTTCAATCTCAAAATGGTTCAATGAAAACAAGTTATATTTGCTTGCTTTTATTTTGCCTGTAATTTCAATGTTATTTGTTTACTACTTTAAGGATGTCTATCCTTTTGGAGACCAAATGTACCTTCGTAGTGACTGTTATCATCAGTATGCACCTTACTTAGATATTTTAAAAGAAAAATTATCTTCCGGTGGCAGCCTTCTTTATACCTGGGAAATTGGTGGTGGTATGAACTTTGTAGCTCTTGCGGCTTACTATCTTGCAAGTCCGTTCAATCTCTTAGTTTTATTTTTACCGGGAACAATTTCAGATGCAGTAAGTTTCTTTATTGTTGCTAAAATGGGACTTGCCGGTTTTGCATCTGCATACTATCTTTCAAAAAGATTTGGTAATAAAGACTTAAGCGTTGTGATATTTAGTATGCTTTATGCTTTATCAGCATATTTTGCAGCTTTTAGTTGGAACATTATGTGGCTTGACTGTATGTTCCTTCTTCCATTTATTATGCTTGGACTTGAAAGACTTGTTAATGAAGGAAAATGTAAAATGTACTGCATTTCTCTTGCTTTAACAATTTTTTCTAATTACTATATAGCAATTATGTTATGTATTTACAGTGTTTTATACTTCATTTACTTATCATTAGTTCGTAATTTTGATGAAGAAATAAATAAAGTTAAATCTCACCTTATTGCAATTAAAGATTTTGCTTTATATTCATTATTAGCAGGTGGACTTGCAGCATGTGTTGTTCTTCCTGAATATTTTAATCTTTTAACAACAAAATCTGCTGACTCAAGTTTTCCTGAAAAACTTGAAGAATATTTTTCAGTATTATATATGTTATTCAGATCGTTATTTGCAATTCCAGTTGCAGATTTAAAGTATCCACATGACCCTAATATCTACTGTTCTATCATAGTATTTATTTTGGTTCCATTATTTGTAATCTGCAAAAAAATTAATATCAAAGAGCGAATTGGCAAAACAGCTTTAGCTTTAATTTTCCTTTTAAGCTTTAGTTTTAATATTCCAAACTACATATGGCATGGATTCCATTTTCCAAACAGCCTTCCATGTAGAGAATCATTTATTTACATTTTTCTTATTGTAACTATGGCATATGAAGCATTTTTACATATAAGAGAAATAAATGGAAAACATTTAGCCGCTACTTTTGCAGGCTCTGCTTTATTAATTCTTGTATTAGAAGAATTGTTCAAGAATGCTGACTTTTTCAGTGATTTAGTAATAACAACAGACATTACAAAAATAATTTACACAAGTTTATTATTCCTTGTTATTTACGTTGTACTTATTGCATTGTATAAATATCATGAGAACAAATCATTTATAATTTCCTATTTAATTGGATCTATTATTTTCATAGAATTAATACTTAATTTTACTATTACAGGTATTCCAAGTACTTCTAACAGGGATGCTTATGTTGAAAGTAACGAAGCCTTCAAGCAGTTAAATGAAGCTGCAAAGAAAGATGCTGACGCTGATGGAGTTAAGTTCTATAGAAGCGAACAGTTATCACATAGAACACGTAATGATGGAGCATTGTTCAAATACAATAGTATTTCCACTTTCTCATCTGTATCATCCGCAGCTATTCAGGATTACTTTACTTCTATCGGATTACAGACATCATTTAACGCTTATTCATCATATGGAATTACTCCACTTACAGCAGCTTTATTCTCATTAAGATATGAATACTCTACCGGTGATACTTCTTTCCCTTCAGAAAGTTCACTTTTATCATCAGCAAGTTATATGGCTGATGGAAATAATCAGACAACACTTAATATTTATAAATATGAAAAGAGTCTTCCTCTTGGATTTGTAATTAATTCAAGTACAATGTCTGAATGGGATTTATCAGGTAGTGACCCATTTACAATTCAAAACGGTTTTGTAACTACAGCTATTAGCGGTGGCAGTACAATATTCCATAAAATTCAGTCAGATAGTACAGCTTCATTTACTGCAGAATTTGCTACAAGCGACGGAACAGATAACAATATTCCATCTGTTACTCCTTCAAGCCTGGATGTATATTTCTACTGTCCTACATCTGCTGAAACATTAAATGCAAATATTACTACACCTGATGGTGTTTCAACTTCACAATCTTTCTCATCAACACAGCAGAATTATATCTGCCACATTGGTACTGTTGAGAAAGGAAGTGCAATTACAATTACAGCCGGAGACGGTTCTGCAATTTCTGAATGTTATGGATATGCTTTTGATAGTGATGCATGGGCTGTTGATTATGAATTATTAAATTCTCAACCATACACTATTGAATCATTTAAAGATACAAAAATTGAAGGTTCTGTAACTGCTGCTTCAAGCGGATTGCTTTACACTTCTATTCCATATGACAAAGGTTGGTCAGTATACGTTGACGGGAACAAAGTAAAACCTATTGCTATATGTTCCGGCTCATTAATGGGTGCTTATGTATCGCAGGGAACACACTCCGTTACATTTAAATATACACCTAGTGGATTTGTTTACGGAATACTTATTTCACTTGTATCATTGTTAATTCTTTTAGCTCTTATATTTAAGAAAAAATTAATTGCATTAATAAAGAAAGAAGCTATAAACGGCAATGGCAGCAAGAGCAAAAAAGATGATGCCAAAAGTAATAATTCTAAAATTAAAAATGAAAGTATAAATACAAATAGTAATAAAAATAAACAGAAAGAAATAACTTCTGAAAACAATGCTACAGATAATAATCCTAAAGCTTCTGCGCATTAATCAAATAAAAGATTTATGAATTAGAATTAATAATAAGCATAGATATGAATATATACTAATACGAATATATATCAATGTATTATATTTCATTCATAACAATATAAAAAAAGAACTGAAAATGATATTTTGTCTGCTTGACATTAACGTATCATTTTCAGTTCTTTTTTCTTATTATTAAATTAAATATATGTTGGGTCAAAAACCCCAGTTTGGATACTTACGGATTTTTTGTGTCATGTACACTCACAATCCCAATCTTAAATAATTCAAATTATATTATTCAGCTGCAATAGTATCAAACACATCCATTATATTTGTGCTAACTATATTTTCTCCATCAGGAAGTGCTATATCATCCCATGCAGATGTATTAAAATCACTCTTTACGTCGCTGATATAATTGTCATATACCTTACTAAATGCAGAATTCTTAGTACTTTCAATAATTGCACTCTTATTCTGTGCTGTCTCATCTTTTAAATAACTGTTTTCACAATATACCAGATATAATCCGTCATCCTGAGTAATTATTGAACTCATTTCTTCATTTGCTAAATCAAATGCGGCAATTTCATAATCCTGTGTTGCCTCATTTTTCTTTATTGTTTTTGTTACTAATTCATCATCACTATACTGCTTTGCTTCTTTTGCAAATGTCTGATATCCACCATTAACAAGACTTATTACTTCCTCTAACTGTTTAGTTGCTTTATTCGTTTTCGTCTTTGTAGTATCGATATGAATATACTGAACTTTAATTACTCTGGCTTCTTCATCGCTTATCTCTTCTCCTACATTAGCTGTCAATGTATTATAAGCTTTCTTTGCCTTGTAATAATTTGTAAATAATGTTTCAACTGTCTCTTCTGTTGCCGTTGTATAATCCTTTTCTTCATCTGTAAGACTATTATAATACTCTTTTGCTGCTGCAGCTATTGAAGTCTTTTCTGCATCATCTATTGTTACATTATTCTTATCAGCTAAAGCTGCCATTGTGTATGTGATTGATATATCATTCTTTACTTCGTCTTTTACAAAATCACCAAGTGTAGTCTTCTCAAGTTTCTGGCTCCAGTCAACAATTCCTCCAAAGTCATTTTTGTATTTATTTGCACTGTTAAGTATTATTAATTTTGCTTCCGACACCGAGCATATTAATTTGTCTACTACAAATGCCTCATCACTTTTAAGTCCAAATAAATCTCCGACTACAGGAGTATCGCTTTTTAAACCACATCCACTAAGAACTGTTGTTGCCATTACCATACTAATGCCTAAGGCAATAACTTTTTTCTTTATCATAACTGATACCCTACCTTTCAATTACATTCTCAAAATATCTTCTAATATAGAGTCAACATCAGGAGTTATATGCTTTGCACACTTTCTTATATCTGAAGGAGAATGTTGCATTGCATAACTATAATAAGAACGTTCAAACATTTCAACATCATTATAATTATCTCCAAATGTTACTGTATCTTCTGAAGTAACTTCGAATATATGCTGTACAACTGCAAGTGCATTTCCCTTATTCACATATTCATCAGTTAAATCTACCCAATTATTGCCTGATATGGCGATTTTTATTTTATCACCCCATCTGTCAACTATTGATTCATAAAATTCCTCTGTAAGTCCATATTTTGCATATATGGAGATTTTTGTAATAGGTTCTTTAACTTCCTTAAAATCCTTTACATTTTCTGTGGAAAATCCATGCTCTGCAAGATATCTTGTAAAATCAGTATCATATGTACTTACATAAGATCCTGTTTCTCCTGCTAAAAGAACTCTGCAATCTCTTTTCTTCTGCATTTCATTCATTATTGTTACGCTAAGCATTTTATCTATAGGTGTCTTACATAAGACTTTACCCTGATACATAACAACTCCACCATTATTAGTGATATAAATAATGTCATTTTTTATTTTTCCAAAAAGGGGTCTGATAGCATCATAGTCTCTCCCTGATGCTACCGCAAACAAAACTCCTTTTTCCTTTAATTCACCTAAAAGAGACAATGTTTTCTCACTTATTCTTGTCTCCCCCGGTTTTATTAATGTTCCATCTACATCGCTTACAACTAACTTTATCATTGTTTTCTCTTTCAATTCCTTTTAATTTATTACTACATATTACTGCTATTTGCTCAAAGATACAACCTTAGAATATTTTCCATATACTTTTTTCCCATAAACTACCTTGTAACTTCTTACTTTGTAATAATATGTATAGCCGGAAACTGCTTTACCATCAGTAAATTTTACAACAGTATTTTTCTTTGTTTTTCTTACTCTGCTATATTTTAACTGGATGTTTGACTTTTTGTATACCTGATATCCTGTAACCCCTTTATCTCTCTTCCATCTTATTACAGCACTGTTTCCCTGTAGATTTGTTACAGATACGGATTTTACCCTCTTTGGAACTACTTTTGCAGATGCTGCTGCTGAGAATGATGATTTATGTGTTTTTCCACCACTAACAGTATAAGTTCTTATTTTGTAGCTATATGTGTTTCCTGTAACAAGTTTTTTATCTTTATATGATGTTACGGAAGCCGACAATTTAGCAATCTTTTTATATTTGCCTGCGCTATTTCTTCTGTAAATAATATATCCACTTACATTCGTTGCCGCATTCCATGTCAGTTTAATTGTGTTCTGATTATATGAAGCAACAGACTTAAAGCCAATCTGACCTGAAATAACAGTTATCAATGCCGTTGCTGTCTTTTTACCATTGTTAGTGGTAACTGTAATTGTTGCTGTTCCCGGAGCTACTGCTGTTACCACTCCCTTTTTAACTTTAGCTACTGCCGTGTTATCTGATTTCCATTTTACATTTTTATTAGTAGCATCCTCAGGAATCACAGTTGCTTTTAAAGTATATGTGTTTCCCACTCTTAAAGTCTTCTTTGTTTTGTTAAGTTTTACTCCTGTTACCGGGCGTATAACTTTAATTTTACAAGTACCTACAGCTCCACCTATAGCTGTTGCAGTCGCAGATATTGTAGCATTTCCTACTCCAACACCTTTTACTTTTCCTGTTTTTGAAACTTTAGCTACTGACGTGTTACTTGAAGTCCATGTTACTGTCTTATCCGGTGCATCAGTAGGATATACTGTTGCATTTAATTTTACTTTCTTACCTACACCAATTGTTGCCTTTGTCTTATCTAATACACATCCTTTTGTAAATACCTGTACAGTATAAGTTGCAAAATTACCACTTACTGCAAACGCTCTTATTGTAGTTGTTCCATCACCTACAGCAGTAATATTTCCTGCATCATCAACTGTTGCTACAGCAGGATTATCTGAACGGTAAATTACTTTTTCATTAGGATTTGATGTAGTTGCCGGAACACTTACTGTTGTTCCTGTAATTAAATTATTTTCAACTTCAGGTGTAACATATTCTGTTGAAACATATCCTGTATAAGAAACTCCGTTTTTTACTACATCAACTTTGGTCCAATATGGGTTACTTAACCAGCTTACTGAATAATTTCTGTCTGTAAGCACGTTTTCTTTTATTGTAACAACATCATCTTTACTTAATTTAGTTAATGAACTATATCCGGTACTTGGGCCCTGTCTAAGATTTACATTTGATGTAATAACACCTGTCTTATCTCCTGATTTGCCCATTGTAACAGTTGTATTATCTCCAGGCATATTGTTGTATACAGGAATTATAAAATGACGCTGATTACTTTTAATTCCCAATGTATCATAAGCTTTTGCTGTAGTTCCTGTCTCTGATGCACAGCCAAATATATTTGTCATGTACTGATGTTTATATGTATTTTTAGCTGTTACATTAAACTTCTGCAAATATGTTGTATTCTGTCCTACATTAATATACTTTTCAGCTATATATTGTGCTCCACCTATTATTGAAGTTCCCGGAGTATTCCAAGGTGTACCATATCCATTCTTTGCGTTTGAAGCCCATTTTAAACCGTTTAAAATGGGCTGTGAACTTGTACTTGCACCTATATTATAGAAATTATAAATTCCTTTATATGATGTTGAATAATTTCCGGATACACTTCCACTTGCTCCCATTCCTGCATAAGTTCCGTTTCTACCTGAACCTACTTCCTGTAATATTTTTGAAGCAATATAATATGCACTTGCACCTGAAGTCTGAGCCGCCTGCAATATCTTTGATGAATAGCTTTCTGCCGTTGGAATATATGTTCCATTTGCATCAAGGTAAGCTATATTTGTATTAGCCATAAATGAACCTGTAAGTATTGCCTCAACGCCTGCCTGTGTCTGATTAGCTGCATCATATGCTAAATTTTCAAACATAAAAACATATGTATCGTTAAGAAAATTTCTTGGATCCATAAAGTATGCTACTGCATTTTTAGAAGCTGTTACCCATGTACTTCCATCTTTTGCAATATATTTTCCTGTAGCTATATTATAGTCACCTGAAGCATTGCTCTGTAAAAACTCTGAATAGTTTGTATGTGTAAGACTTCTGTCATTAGATGCTTCATTATCTACTGCTGTTCCAAAATCAATTCCTGTATTAAAAGGCTGAAATGTCCAGTTAGGATATGTTGCATGTAACTGTCTTAAATAAGGCTTGTAACTTTCTGGAAATCCACTTATGCTTGCCTCAAATGCTGCATCATCTGCTTTGACTTCCGTCACTCCACTAAATTGTATACTACTTACGATAATTGCAATTGCTAAAATTGTAACTTGTATATTCTTTGCTATTTTTATAAAAATTTTACTTTTCAAGTGTATCCCTCTTTTCTCCTAAGTCCTCATTTATATTCGGACTTTAACACCTTTCGTATCTCTTCTTCCTGTTTTAAGTTTTCTAAGTTCAACTTTCTTTCCCTTGTATTCAACAACATCATTGTCTCCTACATCTAACAGATAAACATTACTTACAAAATCATCTGCATTTAATTTAATTCCTCTTACACCAACTGCAGTTTTCTTCTTTTCAGGAATCTCCTTAAGTGGAAATCTTAAAAATACTCCATTTTCCGTCTGGAGAACTAATATTTCCCTTGTATACTGAAGTTCTGTATTATTTCCTGCACTATCCATTTGCGAAGGTGTATCAAAATTCATTTCTAACTGAACATCATCCATAGGCATAAATTCGTCATCTGAACCTCCTGTTAATGCAATCGGCATTTCATACTCTTCATCCTCGACAGGCTTTGAAGTAATTCTTGTAATCTGAACTCCTACAAGACTGTCATCTTCCCCAAGCTTTGTAGCTGCAATTGTATTTCTTGTTGTCTCAAATTCACTGCCATCAACAAGCTTAATCATACCTTTTTTAGTAGTAAACAATAGTTTCTTATCTTTAATCATTGAAGCACTAAATAATGCCACAATGCTTTCTCCTGCACTACTGTAATTTCCAAGATTATCTATTGGAACACCTTTATCCCTAAATTTTTTAATCGGCATTTTTATTATCTTTATCTGATGCATGTTTCCATTGTCCGTAAAAATGCACACCTTGTCTGTATTCATGCAATTAAAATAATATTTGTTTTCTTTAATTACCGCTTCTCTGTTTCTGTCAAATGTGGCCTGGTCAATTAATTTGGCATAACCAAATTTATCCATTACAAATACTACTTCCTGCTCAATTATCTTATTATCATCAAATACAGCTTCTTTTCCATCTTCAATAACAGTTCTTCTTGGCTGACCATATTCTTTCTTGATTGCAAGCAAATCTTTCTTGATTACTTTTGTCATGGAACGTCTGCTGTGAAGAATATCCTCGTATTTAGCAATTTTATTTACTAAATCTTCATATTCTTTCTGCAATGCAAGAACTTCTAAACCTATTAATTTAGCAAGTCTTAAATCAAGAATTGCCTGTGCCTGCTTTTCTGTAAAATTAAGATTAGCTGCTAACAGTTCTGATTCAGGATTCTTAAATTTAATGCCTTCAGTATTTCCATTTACAAGACACTCCTTTGCCTGTTTTAACTGCTGACTTCCTCTGATAATTTCAATAATCAAATCAATAATATTTGTTGCTCTTATAAGACCTTCTTTTATTTCTTTTTGTTCTAAAGCCTTATTAAGCATTGTTGTATATTTTCTAGTAGTTATTTCATACTGAAAATCCACATTATACTTAATTATTGATTTAAGCCCCATAACTTCCGGTCTTCCATCAGCGATGGCAAGCATATTTACACCAAATGTATCTTCAAGCCTTGTCTTTTTATATAGCATATTTGTAAGTTTTTCTACATCTGCTCCTTTTTTAAGTTCAAGTACTATTCTTATACCATTTTTATCTGATGCATTTGAAATATCAACAATATCATTTGTTTTTTTATTTTCCACAAGTGAAATAACGTCTGATATAAATTTACTAATATTAGCACCTATCATTGTGTAAGGAATTTCTGTTATTACAAGCTTGTCTTTCTCTTTTCCTTTACCTTTTTCAAATTCAAGCTTTCCACGTAATTTTAATTTACCGTTTCCTGTCTTATAAATGTCTGCCAGCTCGGATTTATTGGCTACAATTCCTCCTGTTGGGAAATCCGGTCCCGGCATTATTTCCAATAATTCTTCTGTTGAAATGTCATTATTTTCCATATATGCGATAACTGCATCTATTACTTCACCTAAATTATGAGTAGGTATATTTGTTGCCATACCAACGGCAATACCTTCTGCTCCGTTAACTAAAATGTTAGGAACTTTTACCGGAAGAACTACAGGTTCTTTTTCCATTTCATCGAAGTTAGGCATGAAATCAACAACATCTTTATCTAAGTCTGCTAAATATACATCCTGTGTAAATTTCTTTAATTTTGCTTCCGTATAACGCATTGCGGCAGCTCCGTCTCCTTCAATTGAGCCGAAGTTTCCGTGCCCGTCTACTAAAGCCATTCCCTTTTTAAAATCCTGAGACATTACAACTAATGTTTCATAAATTGAGCTGTCACCATGTGGATGATATTTACCCATTGCTTCACCAACTATACGTGCTGATTTACGATGTGGTTTATCATAGTTAAGTCCTAACTGTTCCATGGCGTACAAAACTCTTCTCTGTACCGGCTTAAGTCCATCTCTTGCGTCAGGAAGTGCTCTGGCACAAATTACGCTCATAGCATAATCTATGTATGATTTTTGCATTACCTCAGAATATTCTGTTTTCACTATCTGTTCTGACATATGTTACTCCTATATAATATGTATTGTCCCTCTCTACGATGTGGTTGGTAATCGGAAACATCTATAGAAAATAAATTCATTTTGTTTCCTAAATGCTTATATATCTAATTCTGCATCTGTCGCATGTTCGTAAATGAAGTCCCTTCTAGGTCCTACGTTATTTCCCATAAGCATTTCTGTTACTTCTGATGCTAATCTTGCATCTTCTATTTCTACCTGCTTCAAAATTCTCGTTTCAGGATTAAGTGTAGTTTCCCACAACTGGTCTGCATCCATTTCTCCTAAGCCTTTATATCTTTGAAGCGTAAATCCTTTATGATCTTTTCTGTATTTTTCTAAAGCCTTGTCATCATATAAATACTGACCTTTTCCCTTTTTAGGTACAACCTTATATAATGGCGGTGTTGCTAAATAAACATGTCCATGCGTAATTAATTCAGGCATAAATCTATAGAAAAATGTTAATAACAATGTATCGATATGAGCTCCGTCAACATCGGCATCCGTCATTAAAATAATCTTGTTAAACTTTAATTTTTCTATATCAAAATCATTTCCATAACCTTCTGAAAATCCACATCCAAATGCATTAATCATTGTCTTAATTTCTGCATTTGCAAGAACTTTGTCGATAGAAGCTTTCTCAACATTTAAGATTTTTCCTCTTATAGGTAAAATTGCCTGTGTTCTACGCTTTCTTGCACTTTTTGCTGAACCACCGGCAGAATCTCCTTCGACAATAAATATCTCACATTCTTCTGCTTTTCTGCTTTCACAGTTAGCAAGTTTTCCATTACTGTCTATTGAAAACTTTGTCTTTGTAAGCATATTTGTTTTTGTTTTTTCTTCCTGTTTACGGATTTTTGCTGATTTTTCAGCACATGCAATAACATTTTTAAGCACTTCAACATTTCTGTCAAAATACAATACCAATTCTTCACCTGTAATTTCAGCAGCAACTTTTCCGGCATCAGGATTATCTAATTTTGTCTTTGTCTGTCCTTCAAATCTCGGTTCAGGGTGCTTAACTGCCACAACTGCCGTCATACCGTTTCTAACGTCTGCCCCTGTAAAATTAGCATCCTTTTCCTTTAATATTCCTAATTCCCTTGCATACTGATTTATTACCATTGTAAATTTTGATTTAAATCCTGTAAGATGTGTTCCACCTTCCTGTGTGTAAATATTGTTACAAAATCCTAAAATATTTTCAGAAAATTCATTTACAAACTGAAATGCTACTTCCATTTCAATCCCATCAACAGTCTTTTTGAAATAAATTACATCATGAACCTTTTCTTTTTCTTTATTTAATTCTGCAACATACGCACAAATTCCATCAGGCTCATGGTAAGTAATTACTTCTTCTTCTGCAACTCTTTTATTTTCAAATATAATTGTAAGATTTGGATTTAAATATGCTGTTTCATGTAATCTGCTTTTAATTGCATCTGCTTTAAAATAAGTTTTTTCAAATATTTCGCCATCCGGGTAAAACTGTACTGTTGAACCTGTGTCATTTTTTCTACATGTTCCTACTTCTTTCAAAGGATACATTATTTTCCCACGCTCATATCTTTGATTATAAACTTTTCCGTCTCTTTTAACATTTACCTCTAACCATACTGAAAGCGCATTTACAACTGATGCACCAACACCATGGAGACCACCGGAAATCTTATAACCTCCGTCTCCAAACTTTCCTCCGGCATGAAGTACTGTAAATACTACTTCAACTGCAGGACGCCCTGTCTTATCATTTATATCAACCGGAATGCCTCGACCATTATCACTAATAGTAGCACTACCGTCTTTTTCCAATGTTACTTTTATTTCATTACAATATCCTGCTAAATGTTCATCAACTGAGTTGTCAACAATTTCATAAATCAAATGATTAAGTCCTTTTGTTCCAACACTTCCTATGTACATTCCGGGTCTTCTTCTAACCGCTTCTAACCCTTCTAATACTGCAATACTATTACCGTCGTAATTACTTTTTGCCATTACTAACTCCTTGATTACTTATTTGGATTCAAAAATCCATTGCCAAAATGTTTTCTTAATAATCTGTCTTCATCTTCAAAATGAGCATAATCGTTAAGTCTCTCGATATGATATGTTCCCAAATCTTTATCATACATAATCTCAGATATACTACAATTTTCAAGTTGTCTGCCAAATGTAAGCCACTTAGCATAATCAGCCTTAACTATGCCTGTAAGTAATGCCCTTATGGCACCTCCATGAGTTACTACCACTACATTTTCATAATCTTTATGTGCTATCTCATCTATTGCTTCAAAAACTCTGTTAAATACCATTTCACAATTTTCACCACCGGGATACGCCATATCCTTTTCCATCTTTGAACGCTCTGCGAGAAAATCTTTATATCTTTCTTTAAGGACACTGTTTTCAAGTCCTGTTAACTCGCCAAACTCTGCTTCCCTTAATCTTTCATCAATAAATCTTGGTTTCTTAACATATTCATTTATTATATCTGCTGTTTCCTTCGCTCTTATTAAATTGCTTGAATACACAGCTTCAATTCCATATTTAGCTAAACGCTTTCCTACCAAGTGCGCCTGCTCTCTACCTTCACCGGACAATTCCACATCTACATTACATAATCTACTGTTCTGTCTGCCATGTCTAATTAAATAAATATTCATATCACACCTGCCTTATCTTAATCTTTCCTTTTTTCTACATATGTATGATACCTTCAGATTGCTTCGTGCTTCGCACTCTCGCAATCTGACCAACATTCGCATATCGTGGGATTTCATCCCACTTTTATGCTCATGTTGGGGCGGGTCATGAATTCCATAAACCACATTTGAGCAAGCTCATGTGGTTTATGGAATTATAACCCTGGTATCACAGGTATTGAATCATTCCAGGACCTAATTTATCCGTTGGTCTTTCTATGAATCCACAATTTTTATAAAAATGTTCTCTTCCCTTTGCACACATTAAATCAAACATCATTTCCGTGCCGGGAATCTTTAATTCTAAAACAAATTCTTTTATATTTTGTAATAGTCTGTATCCTATACCACTTCCCTGATATTCCGGTATTACAATCAAATCCTGTACATAGCATATAACTGCTCCGTCTCCCACGACTCTTCCCATTCCTACCGGTTTGCCATTTTCATATGCAACAACTGTATATAAACTGTTTTCCAATGCTTTTTTAGCCTGTTCTTTAGTCAATGGTTTCCATTTAACTTTTCCCCTTAACATCAAATATGTATCTACATCTAAAACATTTTCTTTAAGTACCATCTTGTTCCTCTATTCAATTACATATTTTGCCCACTTTAACTAATACATTATACTTTATCTGCCAATTCACTTCAAGAAATTTTATTTTTTGCTTTGTTTTTGCTTTATTTTCATGATTATTATTTTTCATTTTGCCAACACTATTTTTATGCAGATTATTTTGTAAACCCATTTTGTAGATTATTTTTGTGGAGGTAATTTCAGATATGAAAAACAGATATGCTTTTATAAATTCTTTTAGTTTTTCCCTAATTTTCAAATTATTCGTTTTAGGGATAGCTTCATTTTCTTTATATTTACATATTGATATTGATGATTTACCAAATACATTTAGATTTTTTGGATACTTTACCGTACTTTCTAATTTATTCTGTTTTATTATATTACTTTTAAATATTATCAAAATGATTTATAACCGTATTTCTTTACCGGAAAAATATACTGCTTTAAAAGAATACTCACATTTTTTTGTTTTATTTAAAGGAATGAGCCTTATGTCAATAATCTTAACATTTTTCATATTTCACTATATGATTGCTAACTACAAATATCCCCTGCTTATAAATAACACCTTAAATCTTCCTATAAAAGATTTATTTGCTCATTATCTGCTTCCGCTTTTTTATGTTATAGACTGGCTTCTTTTTACCCCTAAAGGATTGCAACAATTAAACGCCCCATTTGTCTGGGCTTTATACCCTTTTGTTTATCTTATTTTTACATTTGTAAGACTCTATCAGGTGCCTGCGTCTTCATATTTTCATTTAAATGAGGCTCCTTATTTTTTTCTTGATATAAATAAACTTGGATATGAACGGGTAACAATTTTTTCAATAATTATACTTTTTATTATTTTGTCTATTGGATATTTGATTATCGGAATCGAAAAAATTATGTGTATACTTCAAAATCGAAAGTTATAATCCAGCTTTCGCTTATTTTGCACGCAAACAAATACCAGACTATGAATGTAATTCGCAGACTTGTTATTAACTTGAGTTACCCCCATTCTTGACAAAGGACAAAAAATAGTGCTTCACTTTTCCAGCAAAGCACTATTTTTATACTTATTTTTCTGAAAGTCGGTTTTCATACCACTTTCGGTTTTCTTATTAAGTTTATTTTTCAATTTCTAACCTAATACAAAGCATCTGATTGCCATGTCAATTCCAACGATAATCAACAATGCTCCACCTGCTATATAAGCCTTTGTTTTTTGTTCAAATCCTGCTCTGTATCCTGTATACATTCCTGTATATGAGGCAACCCATGTTACAACCACTACTAAAATTCCTAAATTCAAAGGATTCGTATTACAAAGTCCTGCTGCAATACCTGTAGTTATTGTATATCCTCCAATTACCACCAATGGAAGAATATATTTTTTTAATTCCATTTTCTCTTCTAATTTTTCATTGATTATATCATTCTTTAGTGCCTTAATAATTAACCTTATTCCTAGCAATACAAATATAGCAATTGCCAAAATGTGTCCAATAACTACTTCGTCGGCTGTTGTTACTATGTTAATTAAAAGTCTTGAAATTATATATCCTACTCCAAGCATTACAAGCTGAAGCAACGAAAGAATTACTCCAATTATAGCAAGTCTGCTTTTTTTAATATTTGCCACCATGGAGCCATTACACTCCATGATTGCAAATACTTCAAAGGATATACCAAATATAATCATTACATTTTCAATCCAAGTCACACAACCCCTCCCTTTTATCTGCTTTAATTTGAGGTTGAATATCAATTGATTTTATATCAATTTATTTTCACAACTAACTAAACCTAATGTTATTCACATAACATATTATGTGCTTTATTTTTATTATTTATCAGCTGAAACTCCATCAGTCTTAATAATGAACTTAACGTTGCTGTTTACTCCATCTGCTGTCTTAGTAAATGTTGTATAATCCTGAGCTGCTCTTGAAGTTGCGTTAATTCTGTTAACTAACTTCTTAACATCTCCGTTGTATGATGAAATAAGTTTCTGAATTGCTTCATCATTGAATTCTTTCATTCCATCTTTAAGTTCATTTGCACCATCATCTAACTTACTTACGCCATCACTAATAGTTGTTGTTGCCTCATTTAACTGTTTTGCACCTTTGTTAAGAGTATCATTGTTTGCAACTAATTTGTTACTACCTGTTTTTAACTTCTTAACACCTGACTTTAATGTTGGCATGCTATCATTTAATGTTCCTACACCTGTGTAAAGTGGAGAAATAGCTTTTTCATATAAAGTTTCAATTCCTGAATCTAATGATTTTGCACCATCTTTTAAGTCTGAGCTTCCTGATACAACTGATGATAAACCTGATTTAATCTGGCTTGCACCTTCAGATACTGATTTTGCTCCGGCTGCTAACTGCTTTGTGCTGCTTGCTACGCTTGTCATTGTAGTATCCAATGTATTTACACCTGTTGCAGCTTTTCCTGCTCCAGTAGCTAATTCTTTAGCACCATCCTGTAATTCTTTTAAATCATCCTTCTTCGCTGATACATTTGCTGCAACACTGTCCATTACTTTTAATGAAGCTACGGCTTCTGTTAATGAATTAACATTTTCTGTTGTCTTTGTAAGAACTTTTGCTGCACTCTGTGCATCTGTAACGCCATAAGCATCAAGTCCTGTATAAGTATCAGCTGCAAGTGCTGTGATAATTGTTGACTGAAGTTTCTTAGCATTTGATAATGCTGCAACAGCCTCATCGTATGACTTAACTCCGGCTTTAGCTAATTTTGTATAAATTCCTTTTTCCTGCTCTGCGATTGTGTTTCCGAGTCCGTTAATTGTGTCAGCCACCTGGTCAACACCTGCACTTATGTTTAATGCTCCATTCTTTAAGTCTGTCATTGAAGTATTTAAGATAGAAACCTGACCTGCAATTGTTGTTACGCCATTGCTTAATGTTTCCATGTTAGTGCTTACAGTATTACTTCCTGTAGCTAATGTATCTGCACCTGTTGATAACTTGTTAACACCTTCATTTAATGTCTTACTTCCATCTGCAAGTGCTTTAGCACCACCACGAATTGTCTTTGAATTTTCTTTTGTTCCAAAGTTTGTATAAATAGCATCTACAGCTTTTTTAACCGACTTCATACCTTTTACAAGTTTTCCTGATGATTTATATAATGTATTAATTCCTGAACTTACCTGACTTACACCACCTGTATATGTTGCAATACCATTTTTAAGTGTAACCATTCCTGACTTAAATTCAGGCATATTGTTATTTAATGTATCAAGTCCTTCAGCTAAATCACTTGAACCATCCTGTAATTTTCCTGCTGCATCATCGATTTCATCAACTTTTTCATCTAAATCTGATAAATCAATATCGCTAATGTCAAATCCTTCATTACATAAAGCAACTGTCATTGTCATATCAAGGCTGAAGTTTTCAACATCTGCTGTCATTTCAACATAATCAGGAATTTCAACTTCATCATCACTTAAATCAAGATTGTCTTTCATTCCAGGCATTGCCATACCAACTACAATCTGATTCTTACCATCAGAAATTACCTTACCATTCTTAACATCTACATTCTGGAAATCATCATTTAATATCATTCCTGAAACTGCAATAAATGGGACATAAATTTCTTCTTCCTGGCCACTTATATCCGCTTTAACTTTTTCGTTATTTGTATAATCAAATCTTACTGTAACTTTTCCGCTCTTTCCTGCTATTTCATCTGCTGTCATTTCTTTTCCGTCTAAATAATATGTTATCTTAACATTAACAGGAGTTTCTTTTTCTGTAGTTCCCTGATAATAAATATCATTTCCCTTTGCTTCCCATTTGATATTTTCGCCATCTTTTGTAAATGTTTCATCACCATTTACATTCTTAATGTCCTTTAAATCAGATTTATCTACAATTACATCTTCTCCGGCTGCATTTTTTAAATGATCACTTACGATTGTACTTGTCGCTTTACCTGTATTATCAGCAATTACATATACTGTTTCATCCTTGCCAATTTCTTTTTCTGAAACTGAGATAACATTATCAATTGCATCTTCTAACTCACTCTTATCGCCACTGTTTACATCTGTCTGTGTTTCTTCTGTAGAAACATCTTCAGGATTTGCAAATGTTGTATATCCATATGTTGATGCACCTGCAACAACAACTGTCATTGCACATGCGATTGTTCTTATTATAAATTTCTTACTAATTAAATTTGATTTTCTCATAGCGAACCTCCTATTTATTTGAAACTAACTCTTTGTTAATGAAACCTTTGCTTGTTTTAATTATTAATTTATCAAATATCATAAATAATGATGGTAAAACAAATATAACTACTATCATACTTATGATTGCTCCTCTTGCCATTAAGTTACATAATGAACTAATCATATCGATATTAGAATATATACCTACACCGAATGTAGCTGCGAAGAAACTTAAAGCACTAACTATAACTGACTGCATTGATTCTGTAAGTGCCTTTGTAATAGCTTCCTTCTTATCTAACCCTGAATATCTTCCGTTCTTATACTTTGTTGTCATAAGAATTGCATAGTCAACTGTTGCACCTAACTGAATTGTACCAATTACGATTGATGCAATGAATGGCAATGTTGTTCCTGTGTAATATGAAATACCCATATTCATACAAATAGCTGCTTCAATAACTGCTACCAAAATGAATGGTAATGAAATAGATTTAAATACGAATAATATAATTACAAATACCATTGCAATTGAAAGTGCATTAACTACTTTAAAGTCTGTATCTGTTGTTTCAATTAAGTCTTTAGTACAAGGTGCTTCACCTATTAACATTCCATGCTTATCATAACTCTTTATTATTTTTTCCAACTGAACACACTGTTCATTTACTTCATCTGAAGCCGTCGCATATTCAGAGCTAATTAATAAAAGTTCATATTTATCATTAATCAAATCTTCTGAAAGATTTTTTGGAATGATATCTCTTGGTATTGACGGACTTAATATTGAATCAATACCTAATACTGTTTTAACTCCATCTAAGTCTTTCATCTGATTAATCATCTTATTTGCATCAGCCTGTGAAAGGCTACTATCTACCATTGCTATATGAGTTGCACCCATAGCATACTGTTCATCCATCTTAGTATTTGCTGTAATACTTGGAAGTGTCTTTGGTAATGAACCAACTAAATCGTAGTATACTTTGTTGTTCTTGTAACCAAATGCTGCAGGTACTAATAATATTAAGAAAATAATTATGCAAATAGCTCTTCTCTTAATAACTGTTTTACCAATTCTACCTACATCAGGAATAATTGGTTTATGTTTTGTCTTCTGAACAAATTTATCAAAGATTAAAAGCATTGATGGTAAAATTGTTACACATCCAATTACACCGAATACTACACCTTTTGCCATTACTACACCAAGGTCTAAACCTAATGTAAATGTCATGAAACATAATGCTATAAATCCAGCAATTGTTGTTATTGAACTTCCTGTTACTGATGCGAGTGTATCACCAATTGCATTTGCCATAGCTTCTTTATGATCATCAGGTGTCTTTTCACACTCTGCTTCATAACTGTGCCATAAGAAAATTGAATAGTCCATTGTTACCGCTAACTGAAGTACTGCTGTTAACGCTTCTGTTAAATATGACATTTCACCTTGAATGAAATTTGTACCAAGGTTATAAACAATTGCCATACCAATTCCAAGTAAGAAGAATAATGGTGCTGCTGCTGAATCCATTGTTAACTGTAAAATTATAAGCGAAAGGATTGCTGCGATAATTACATAAATTGGAATTTCATGCATTACCAAATCCTTAATATCTGTAACTACTGCTGACATACCACTTATATAGCAGTCTTTTGAAGCAACTTTTCTTAATTCTTTAACTGCATCCATTGTTTCATCTGATGACATTGATGAATCATATAAGACAATCATTAATGTACTGTCAGCATCTTTATTATTGAAAAATTCCTGGATATCATTCGGAAGAACATCCATTGGAACTGTAAGTCCTGCAATTGAGTCATACCAGATAACTGATTTTACATGGTCAACCTTCTCCATGTCCTTTCTCATTGCTGATATATCTTTTTCATCCATTCCTTCAACTACGCATAAAGAAAAGGCTCCTGTTCCGAATTCATCTAACAGAATATCCTGTCCTTTCATAGTTTCCATATCCTGTGGTAAATAGGATAAAATATCATAATTAATTCTTGTTGTTATAAATCCAAATGCAGAAGGTATTAATAATAATAAACTTATCACAAAGATTAATACTCTGTATTTAACAACTTTTTGTCCGAATTTTTTCATTCTTATCACTTCACCTTTCTTATTTTTCTGCACTCAGTATAAAAAAAAAGACTGAATACTTAAATATTCAATCTTTTTGCCATGTCTCTTTTAAATATACAAATAGGTCAATTTGTATATTTGATTTATTCAACTGTAATATCATTGTATTTTACATCTGACACAAAATTTTCAAATTAAAAGAAATCTGTCATCTGCTTAGTCATCATATATTCATACGCTGCTGCAATTTCTCTTGGTGGGATATTCATCCCTGACTTTATCCATTCTATAACGATATAACACATAGACTGTGCATAAAACTGTGCAATTCTCTCATACGTAATCCACGGATGTGCTTTATCCATCTTAGGACCTTTCTTTTCCATAATTGCAAGTAATATCTGTCTTACACAATCCTCTGCGATACTCTGCAATGAATTCTGTCCTTCTAACTTTACTGCATTCATATAAAAAGGCTTGTCTTTTTCTAATGATGTAAACATCAAGACAACCGCTTCATTAAACATTCCATTCTCAATTAACGGAGCCGCCGGCCTTATAATCTGTTCCATAACTATCCATTCTATCAGTTCATATTTATCTTGAAAATGATTATAAAATGTTGGTCTGATTACTCCCGCTTTATCCGTAATATCTTTTATAGTTATTTTTTCGATAGGATGCCTACTTGCAAGTTTCTTGAAACTTTCTGCCAATGCTAAATCAATTGCCTGCTTTCCCTGTCCTGTCATATTTTCCTCCTAGTGTTTCACACGCATTCTCTGTTAACTCTCTCCATAATATTCACAACTATGGCTTAGTATAACACGTTTCCACTTTTTTTCAACCTGTGTTATAATTATAAAAATAGTAAAATTATACGATTTAAGCATATATTAACGGAGGATTTTAAAATGAATAAAATAACAAGTTTTACAATAAACCACCTGAAATTATTACCGGGTGTCTACGTTTCAAGAAAAGATAAAGTAGGCGATAATGTTCTTACAACATTTGACCTTAGAATTACCCGTCCAAATTATGAACCTGTTATGAATACTGCCGAAATTCATACAATAGAACATCTTGGTGCAACTTACCTTAGAAACAACTTTGAGTGGGGCAATAAAACTATATATTTTGGACCAATGGGATGTAGAACAGGTTTCTATATGATTCTTGCCGGAGACCTCACTTCTAACGATGTATTGCAGCTTGTAAAAGATATGTTCCTATTTATAAAGAACTATGAAGGTGATATTCCGGGTGCAAGTGCAAGAGACTGTGGAAATTATCTTGATTTAAATTTATATATGGCTAAATTTATTGCTACAAAATATTATGACATTTTATCAAATATTACTCCTGAGCAATTAGTTTATCCTGAATAAAATATATTGTTATATATAACAAAGACCCTCTTACCTTATTTAATAAGAGGGTCTTTACTATTACTATTTTAATTTCATTAATTTACAATTTTCTATACCTGCGTCCCAAAATTTGCTTAAAGGAAGGTTTCTAATCTGACACACAATACTTGAATTCATTGCTCCATGCCCTACAATAAGAACATCTTTTCCTTCATTTAAATCAGGCATAACAACTTCTTTAAGGAATTCTCCTGTTCGTTTAAACAACTCATGAAATGTTTCGCCTTCCTTAACTCCTTTGTATTTTTCAGGTTCTTTAAAAAATGTACGAATAGGACTATCTGTCGCTTTCGCCGGATTTTCCATTCCTTCATATATTCCAAAGCTCATCTCTTTTAATCTGTCATCATATATAATAGGAATATTTCTTCCTTCAAGAACCAATTTGGCTGTTTCTTTTGCCCTTATTAAAGGTGAACAATAACACACATCGAAATTTATATCTTTATATTTTTCACCTGCATCTTTAGCCATCTGTTTTCCTTCATTATTTAAAGGTATATCTGTTCTTCCCTGAAGTTTGTGTAACTCATTCCATTCAGTTTTTCCATGTCGCATTATATAAAGCATTTTTTGCCTCCTAAACTATGCTCTTCCTTCCGGTAATTTCTTTATAATTGTATTATATATTCTTATTAAAAATGTAAGCGATACTGCTAACGAAATAACTTCGGCAATAGGGAATGACCACCATACTGCATGTAATCCGCCTACTTTTGCAAGAATATATGCTGCCGGTACTAAAACAAATAACTGACGCATAATAGAAACTATCATACTAAATACCGCTTTTCCTAAAGCCTGAAATACTGTTCCGGCAACGATACAGAACCATGCAATTAAGAAATGAATTCCTATTATTCTAAGTGCCGGTATACCAATTTCTAACAGCTGTTGTGAAGAATTAAACATTCCAAGAAGTACCTGTGGTATTGCTTCAAATGCTATAAATCCAACAAACGTCAGACAAAATGCTACTGCCATACTTAATTTAATGGTATGAATCATACGTTTTCTATATTTTGCTCCATAATTATAAGCAATAATAGGTGTAATTCCGTTGTTCAATCCAAATACAGGCATGAAGAAGAAACTTTGTAATTTGAAATAAACACCAAAAACTGCAGTTGCCGTTGATGAAAATTCTATTAAAATACGATTCATGCAATATGTCATAATTGAACCTATTGACTGCATTATAATTGACGGAACACCTACTGCGTATATCGTTCCAATAATTTTTAAGTCCGGTTTAAATCCTTTAAAACTTAAGTTAACATCATGATTATATTTATGATTACATGTGGCTGCCACAATTCCCGCAACACACTGACCAATAACTGTTGCAACCGCAGCACCTGTAACACCCATTTTAGGTGCCCCAAATAAACCGAATATTAAAATCGGGTCTAAAATAATATTAGTTACCGCACCCGTAAGCTGTGATGTCATGCTGAAAATAGTTCTTCCTGTTGATGTTAATAAACGTTCAAAGAAAAACTGTGTAAATAACCCAAATGAGAAAATCATAACTGTACTCAAATATTCAATTCCCATTTCCATTATTTCAACATCTGCATTGCCAATCTGACTTAAATAAAAAGGTTTAACAACACTAAATCCTAAAATCAAGAATAAAATATAACTTAAAATATATAATACTGCTGCATTTGCCGCCGTGTCATTTGCCTTTTTAAAATTCTTTTCTCCCAATGACTTTGATAATAAAGCGTTCATACCAACTCCGGTACCTGCTCCCACTGCAATTAACAATGTCTGTAATGGAAACGCTAACGAAACTGCTGTCAACGCATTTTCTGACAATTTGGCAACAAATATACTATCCACAATATTATACAATGCTTGAACAAGCATTGATACCATCATAGGCAATGACATATTAAAAATCAGTTTACCTACAGGCATTGTTCCCATTTTATTTTCTTCTTTTACTTCTGTTGCTATTTCCTGACTCATTTTTCCTCCAAGCTACTATCTCATGATTATTAAAATATTAAGTATATAACAATCTATAATAATTCTAGTTTAATAATTTTTTAGTTCCAATCGAGTACTATAACACAAACCTTTTTAATAGACAACTATTTTAATTACAGCCAGTGCAAACAAGTGAACCGGATAGAAAAGGTAGAAAAACCATTTCCATTTATATTTTCCTCTTTTTCCATTATAAAAGGCAATAGGAATAACACTTAAACTTCCAAGCCATTGAATACCCAAAGAATAAAATCCCATATTAAATACCATATTTCCAATTGCTTTTCCTATATGATATTCTCTAAATGTATAGAAAAAGAATATAAGTAAAATTCCTGTATAACTGTAAGTAACCTTTAGTATATATGCAAGTCCCATAGCGCCAAATACAGCAATTAACTGGGTAATCCAATTTAATGTACCAAAACTAAATACTTTTAATAAAATTTTTGGATATTTTATTCTAAACATTGATATATTGTATAAAATCCATATCATTATATAGCCTATAAGCAGTCCAAACATTACACTCTGCCCTGATAGATTTATAAAATGTCCATGTATCATATCGTAAGGGACTTCCGAAATCACAGCAAATAACAAAAGCATATATAAATGGTTTTTCTTATCTCTTGTGTGATAAAATCCTTCAACAAGCAAAAAGCAATATATAGGAAAACTCAACCTTCCAATACTTCTCATTACCATATATAAACTACTGCCTTGCGCTAAAAAAGCCATAGCAATATGGTCAATAAGCATAGTCACTACAGCTATAATTTTTAAGGCAAATGAAGATAGTCCATATTTATCCAAATCAATATACATCCCCATTCCTTTTTTATTTAATTCCTGAAAATTCATAGATTATGTATAAGCCAATTACATTAAATTGTAATTGGCTTTTCCTTTCTAATATTATTTTGCAATTAAAATTGCCACACTCCTTGGTTGGGCAGTAAATGTTCTGTCACCATCGTAAGCTGTATTTGAATCAGTTGTGCATAATAATTCCCATTTTTTCTTTTTTCTTGCTGATGGGATTCCAAATTCCTGTGGTTCCCAATGCATATTATAGGCTACATACACATCTGCCTCTTCCTCTCTTCCTGCCTCCATGGCGTATGCTCCGCAATACATAGCAGAAAAATGTCTGTTAATATGTGCGAAATCCGGATACCACGCTTTACTTCCATGATATGACATATCCGGAAGTCCATATGATTTATAGTCCATTAATCTTAATTCTTCAGGCATGTGTAAAATCTTATGTTCTTTTCTAAACTTTATCATTGCCTTTGTATATGCAAATATTTCTTTTGCACATGCATTAGTATTCCAGTTTGTCCATGAAATTTCATTGTCAAGACAATAAGGATTGTTGTTTCCCTTCTGAGAATTGCACATCTCATCTCCTGCATAAATCATCGGTACTCCCTGACTAAGTAATACTAATGCCAAAGCATTTTTCATCTGCTTCTTTCTAAGATCCATTACCTTTTTCTTGCGGGTTTCACCTTCAAATCCACAATTCCAGCTATAATTGTATACTGCACCATCATTGTTATTTTCACCATTGTCTTCATTATATTTTCTGTCATATGAAACCATGTCAAACAATGTAAATGTGTTATGATTTGCCACATAATTTACATAGGCTACTCCCGGTGGATTTGCCTTAATCTTATATGAAATGGTATTAAGCATATCCTCATCCCCTTTAAGGAATCTTCTTGCTGTCACCATAAAATCATCGTTAAAATTAGCAAGGTTCTTTATTTCAGGTCTGTCATTATAAAAATCAGTATCTGCAGCAAAACTATATGTAAAAATCTTTGTATCTGATAACAAATTATCCGTCTGAATCATCTTCATAACCGCCGGCTCACAATTTGCATGAATTCCATCTATGTGATAACTCATAACCCAATAATGAAGGCAATCTAAAATTAGTGTTGGATTCGTTCCTTCCGGGAAGAAAAATTCCATTGAAACTTCTATTCCGTTCTTATGAAGTTCCTTTACCATATATTTAAATTCATCTACTTCACTGCCTGATTCCTTAGCATAAGCGTAAGAAGCCTTTGGAGAAAAAATATATCCATCGGTATATCCCCAATAATTTAATTTTTCATTAGGAATACTAAAGCTACCTTTCATTGACGTCGGCTGTTTTTCAACATATACTTCATTAAATTCATATGCCGGCATAAGTTCTATCATTGTAATTCCAAGTTCCTTTAAATACGGAATCTTATCTACAATTCCAAGATATGTTCCCGGATGCTTTGACTTTGCACTCTTATGCTTTGTAAACCCTCTTACATGCAAACGATATATTATTGTTTCATCAAACGAATGATGTAACGGGCCATCACCTTCCCAATCATAATCATCATCTATAATTGTTCCTCTTAAATTTTGTGGCTGTACTCCCCATTCTTTCTTTCCTGAAAGCGACTTTGCATATAAATCAGTTACAATATTTCCATCAACAATAAAATTATAATCGTATTTTCTATAATCCAAACCTTCTACTGACATTGCATGAACATTGCCTATAACCTGAGAAGCCTCAAATGATAATTGTTCTTCTTTTCCTGTCTCTCTGTCATAAAGAATCACTTTACACTGACTTGTATTCTTTGCGGTAATTGCAAAATTAACTTTATTTCCAATTACGCTTGCCCCCATTATTAAAGGGTTTCCTCTTGTGATTTTTATATTAGTTATATCCATGCTGCCTCCTTGATTTGCTGACCATTTTTATCATAAAAATCTGTAGGTAAACTTAAGCTTTTGTTGTTTACGCAATACATTATTGCTTATTACAGACCCTAATATAAATGTAATTATATCATAGTAAAAATATAAGAGAAACCTTGAATTTAATTTTACATCCTTATAATTTTATTTTTCATTGTCACAATTGCTATTTTTCAAAATTTTATTTTCCTATTTATATGTATTTTTCACCGTTGCTTTAATACATAAAAACTGATATACTCTAATTTACGGAAAATTTTTGAGTATTATAAATTCATGAGAGGTAATATTAAATGATAAGTACAAGTAATGTTTCATTGAGATTTGGCAAGAAAGCCTTATTTGAAGACGTAAATATTAAATTTACACCGGGTAACTGTTACGGATTAATTGGTGCTAACGGTGCAGGTAAATCAACATTTTTAAAAATTCTCACAGGTGAACTTGAGCCAACAAGCGGTGAAGTTATTATAACTCCGGGTGAACGTCTTTCATTCTTAAAGCAGGATCACTTCCAGTATGATGAATATACTGTTCTTGATACTGTTATTATGGGTAACCAGAGATTATACGAAATTATGAAAGAAAAAGATGCCATTTATGCAAAGCCTGATTTTAGCGACGAAGACGGAATCCGTGCTTCAGAATTAGAAGGTGAGTTTGCAGAAATGAACGGATGGGAAGCTGAAAGTGATGCCGCTACTCTTTTAAATGGTTTAGGTGTAGATACAGAATACCATTACAACACAATGAAAGATTTAAACGGTAATTTAAAGGTTAAAGTATTACTTGCCCAGGCATTATTTGGTAACCCTGATATTCTTCTTCTTGACGAACCTACAAACCACTTAGACTTAGATGCTATCGGATGGTTAGAAGAATTCTTAATCAACTTTGACAATACAGTTATTGTTGTATCTCATGACAGATACTTTTTAAATAAAGTCTGCACACAGATTGCAGATATTGATTATGCTAAGATTCAGCTTTATGCCGGAAACTATGATTTCTGGTACGAATCCAGTCAGTTAATCGTTAAGCAGATGAAAGAAGCTAACAGAAAGAAAGAAGAAAAAATCAAAGAATTACAGGACTTTATTCAGCGATTCAGTGCTAATGCTTCTAAATCAAAACAGGCAACATCTAGAAAACGTGCTTTGGAAAAGATTGAACTTGACGACATTAAGCCATCAAGCCGTAAATATCCATACATTGATTTCCGTCCTGCCCGTGAAATTGGAAATGAAGTATTAACTGTAGAACATTTATCAAAGACAATTGATGGTGTTAAAGTATTAGACGACATTTCATTTGTAGTTGGACATGAAGACAAAATCGCTTTTGTAGGTTCTAACGGACTTGCTAAAACAACATTATTCCAGATTTTAGCAGGCGAAATGGAACCTGATGAAGGTTCATATAAATGGGGAATTACAACTTCACAGTCATATTTCCCTAAGGACAACACAAAAGATTTCGATTGTGACGACATTATTGTTGACTGGTTAACACAGTATTCTGAGATTAAAGATCCTACATATGTAAGAGGATTCCTTGGAAGAATGTTATTTGCCGGCGAAGACGGTGTTAAGAAAGTTAGAGTTTTATCCGGTGGTGAAAAGGTTAGAGTTATGTTATCAAAGCTTATGATTTCAGGTGCTAATGTTTTAATTATTGACGAACCTACTGACCATTTAGACATGGAAAGTATCACAGCACTTAACAACGGATTAATTAAATTCCCTGGCGTATTATTATTCTCTTCAAGAGATCATCAGGTAGTTCAGACAACAGCTAACCGTATCATTGAAATTGTAAACGGTAAATTAATCGATAAAGTTACTACTTATGATGAATATCTTGAAAATGACGAAATGGCAAGAAAGCGTACTGTATATACAATGGACGGTCAGGATTCTGACAACTAATTTAGTATTACTGCGATATATTTATTGTTAAATATCATTTTCATTACAATTCATATTACTTTTATGATGTAATAGAATGGAGAATATTATGAGACCTGCAACTATAATGTTACCTCCCGGAGATATGGAGGCAATAGGAATTATAGAATTTGTTCATGGTATGTGTGAACACCGTAATCGTTACGACCATGTACTTAAATTTTTTAGTGATAAAGGATTTATCTGTGCAATCGCAGATATTAAAGGACACGGAGAAAATGTTCTTACTCCTGACGACTATGGATATTTTGGCGAAGATGGTTACAAGGGACTTATTCAGGATATTGACGACTATACTACATTTTTAAAAAGAGAATACCCTAATCTTCCATTAATTTTAATTGGTCACAGTATGGGTTCTCTTCTTGTAAGAGGTTACATTAAGAAACATTCAGAGAAAATTGATGCTTTAGTTGTATGTGGTTCACCATCTGAAAATTCATTTACAGAATTAGGTAAAATTCTGATTCGCGTTATGGAGGTTTTTGTTGGCAACAGATACAGAAGTCCTTTTATTTCAAGGATGTTAAACGGACCATTTGAAAAACCATTTAAAAAAGATGGAATTAAAAACGCCTGGTTATGCAGTGACCTTTATGAGGTTGACAAATATAACAAAGACGAAAGATGTGGATTTGATTTCACACTAAACGGCTACTACTCATTATTTTCTTTAATGCAGTATGTCTACAATAAAGACGGCTATAAAAATAAAAACCGTGATTTAGAAATAATGTTTATCTCCGGTGATGATGATCCTTGCAAAATTAACGATAAGAAATTTAAAGAATCCGTACTTCTTTTAAAGAAAAGAGGATTCCAGAATACTTTTTCAAATACCTATCCCGGCATGAGACATGAATTATTTAATGAACCGGGTAGAGAAGAAGTTTTTGATGATATTTTAAAATTTATAGAAATTAAACTTGGAATTGAAACTTCAAGAGATTAAATATAAAACCTCCTGTGATATTAAGATGTATCACAGGAGGTTTTATATTTTATTTAATTACTTTTTTCTCATTCAACTATTCTATTTATATATTCCTTATCCAAGCATTTGCCAAATCCATCCAGCATTCACATTCCTTTACTACTCCATATCCGTCAGAACTCATTGTAAGCTCTCCTGCTGTTCCGATTCCATGCGCTCCACCTGCAAACACATGTAATTCTGTAGGTATATTATGCTGTCTTAATGCTGTTGCAAACATTAATGAATTTTCTACAGGTACTGTCTCATCATCAAAGCAATGCCATATAAAAGTCTGCGGAGTATCATTGTTCACATATTTCTCCATGGACATTTTATAATTAAGTTCCTCAAATCGGTCTCCTAAAAGGTTTTCTATTGATTCCTTATGTCCATATTTACCTGATGATATAACCGGATAACACAAAATCTGTGCATTAGGTCTGCATACTTCATTTCCATTTGCCCTGTTATTTGTAAACTGTGCTTTATTCCATGAATTTCCATAACTTGCGACCAAATGACCACCCGCTGAAAATCCACAGGTAATTATCTTATCTGCATCTATGTAATATTTGTCAGCATTTTCCCTAAAATACTTAACAGTTGCTGCTAACTGTAATAATGCTGTTGGATAAACTGCCGGTTTTACCGAATATCTTAATACTGCAGCATGATATCCCATAGCCATGAATTTTAAAGCAATTCCTTCAGCTTCTCTATCAGACGTCATCTCATAACCGCCACCCGGACATATAATTATCAATGGTCTTAATCTTCCATCGTACAATTCTTCTGAATTGCCAATCATATATGTAGTTATCTCAGCTGTTGGATGATGCTCCCCTATCTTTACACTAATCTTTTTGTGTATCATATTCTTTCCTTTCCCTTTGAAAATTCAAAGTATTTTCATCCGTCATAAAATTATATTTCTAATAATTTCCTAAAATCTGCATATTTAACGCCTCTGCATTAATACCACTTAAAGCATTAACAACTCCCGGCTGGTCTGATTTTCCTTCAAATTCAACGTAAAATCTGTATTCCCATTTCTTTCCCGGAACCGGTCTTGATTCAATTCTTGTCATATTCAAATCATTATAAATAATATGTGAAAGCATTGTATACAATGAACCACTTTCATGAGGCATTTCAAAACTTATACATATATTATTTGCTTCACGTCTTGCAATCTTTCTACGGCTTACTATTATGAACTTTGTTGTATTTATACTGCTTTGATTTACATCTTCAGCCAAAACTTCTAATCCGTATAATTTTGCTGCATTTCTGCTTGCAATACATGCTCTTGTATTATCTTTTCCCTGAGATATAATCTGTGCCGCAATTGCAGTATTGGCACAATTTACTTTATTCCATCCGTATTCATCAATAAATTTACTACTTTGCATTAACGCCTGTGGATGAGAATAAACTTCTTTAATTGTTTCTAAAGTTGTTCCTTTTACCGCACTTAAACAATGGCTGATTTTTACATCAAATGAATCAACTATATAATTTTCAAATTCAACCAGCAAATCATATACATCTGTTACAATTCCCGCTGTTGAATTTTCAAATGGAAGTACAGCATAATCTGCGACTCCATCTCTTACTTCTTTCATTGCCTGTTTAAAAGTAAGTACATTGTGGTATGTAGCATTGTCACCAAAATAACTCATTGCTGCCTGCTGACTGTATGCTCCGTCAATTCCCTGATACACCACCTTAACATTTTCCATCGGAAGTTTGCTTATGATATCAAATCCTATATCATTATTTATTCCTTCTTCTGTTAAAAGCTTATACTGAAGTTTTCTACTCATTGACATTATTTGCTCAAATAATTCTTCAATGCTATGAGCATAAAATTCATCTGAAGCCATAGATTTAAGAACTGCGATTTTTTCCAATTCTCTTTTTCTGTCTAATACCGGCTTTCCTGTATGAAGTTTATACTCTGCTACTTCCTTACAAAGTTCCATTCTTTCTTCAAATAATTTAATAATCTGCTTATCTACGCAATCAATCTCGCCTCTTGTCTCTTTAAGATCTAACATAATAGTACCTGCTTCTCTATATTTTATTTTCTCATTGCACAACCCTGACATCCTGAACACCCCGGATTAACATTTCCTGACTGTTCTCTTAATTCATCTAAAAGCTGTTCTGCTGTCTTTTTACTTATTGGATTTATTGCATATGGTGCAATCTGAACTAATGGTTCTAATACAAATTCTCTTTTATGCATTTCCCTATGTGGAATAAATAAATTACTGTCTGCAACAATCTCGTCGTCATACAACACTATATCCACATCTAATGTTCTTGGTCCCCAATGAATTTCTCTTGTTCTGTTAGCTGCTGCCTCGATAGCATTAACAGCCTTCAATAATTCCTGTGGAGAATATAATGTTTCAATTTCAACGCATCCGTTTAAGAAATCATCCTGTTCTACCGGACCATAAGGCTTTGTCTGTATAAACTTGGAAATTGCTCCTACTTTGCAGTTTTCATCATCATATAGCATATCTACAGCCTGATTAAGATATCCCTCTTTATCACCTATATTTGAGCCTATGCTAAGATATGCCTTATGCCACTCTCTGCTCACACTTACAGCCACATTTCCAAATGGTAATTTAATAGGGGCATTTGGCTTATTTATAGTAAAATCTACTTTTCTTATTTTCGGAAATTCTTTTAATAATGCCCTTGTTGTCTGCTCAGCAACTGCCTCAATTAAATCAAATCTGTTTTCAGTTAAAAACTTATTTATAAATTTACATGCTTTTGCATAATTAACCGTATCCTCTAAATCATCGCTGAGTCCCGGTGTCATTACATCTGTATACAAATTAGCATCTACATAAAATTTCTGACCATCTTTCTTTTCTTCTTCATTGCATCCATGATATGCAAATATCTCAAGTTGCTCTATTCTAATAATGTCCATAAATACTCCATTAATATATTTAAAATTAGATTAACCTTCTATAATAATAGTGACATAAATATAATGCCGGGGTCAAAAGCCTCAACTTTGATGTCACTTTATTTCTTATTCATTTTCATTAAATATTATCTTATCTTTGTTTGCAAATAGCCTGAGCCATCAAAAGTGCCTGATAATTATCTCTTACATCATGTACTCTGAATATTCTGCAACCTCTTTCATATCCAATAACAGTTGTAGCACATGTTCCAACACTTCTTTCAGGTGCAGGAATATCTAATGTAAGACCGATAACTGATTTTCTTGAAGTTCCAAGAAGCACAGGGAATCCAAGATTTACTACCTTGTCACATTCATTAATAATCTGAAGATTATGTTCGTATGTTTTACCAAAACCTACTCCCGGATCAAGCACTATCTGGCTGTCATTTACACCGTTTCTTCTTCCTATATCAACACTTTCTTTTAAGTCATTTAATAAATCTTCAACGTAATTATCATATTCTGCTTTAGGTCTGTTATGCATTACACATGCTGCAACATCTGTTCCTGCTATTGATTTTGCTACTTCCTCATCATATTTAAAGCCCCATATATCATTAATCATATCTATTCCGGCCTTTACACCTGCTTTAGCAACATTTCCTTTATAAGTATCAAGAGATACTGCTATATCAAAATTATTTTTTATTGCTTCAATAATAGGTACAGTTCTTTCTATTTCCTCTTCGTCACTTATCTTTGTGTATCCCGGTCTTGTAGATTCTCCACCTACATCTATTATCTTTGCACCATCTCTAATCATCTCTGCTGTATGCTTTAAAGCTTTGTCTATTGAATTAAATTTACCACCATCTGAAAATGAATCCGGTGTTACATTTAAAATTCCCATAATAACAGGTTCGTTGTCTAAATCAAAATAATATTTTCCTATTTGCATTGTAAAACTCCCATAATTTCTCTTTTCAATTCTTTATCTGCATTAAATTCACCTCTTGAAGCAATTGTAATGGTTTTGCTTCCCGGCTTTTTTATTCCTCTTGCTGACATACACATATGCTCAGCTTCAACTAAAACTAATACACCCTTTGCATCCAAATATTCCATAAGAGCATCTGCTATCTGATTAGTCATCTGTTCCTGAATCTGAAGTCGTCTTGCATACACTTCGACAGTTCTTGCAAGCTTGCTTATTCCTACCACTTTTCCATTTGGAATATACGCTATATGTGCCTTACCGTAAAACGGCATTAAATGGTGTTCGCAAGTTGAATAGAATGTAATGTCTTTTTCAATAACAACATCACTATTATCACACGAAAATGTCCTTGCTAAATGTTCCCCGGGATCCTGATTCATCCCTGAAAGCAGTTCCTCATACATACGTGCCACACGGTTTGGAGTATCCACTAACCCTTCTCTTGTTACATCTTCTCCAATACCCTCTAACAATAATGTAATCGCCTGCTCAATTTTTTTCTTGTCAAACATGTCAATCTCTCCTTCCGGCTTTAACTGTTTGCGTCATTAATAATATTTTTCAAATCACCTAAGTACGATAAGGAACCAAAAGCAAGTATCATATCTATTTCATTATTTCTGTACAATTTTTCTGCTTCCTTTACTGCTTCTTCTAATGTCGGTTCAAATATCACATTCTTATTAGAATCGGCAACCGCCAAAGCTAACGCTTTACCATTAAGTGCTCTTTTATTATCTGGCGTAATTGTAAAAATCTTTTTGGCTAAACCTGCTACAATTTTTATTTCCTTACTGTAGTCCTTATCCGCCAACACTCCCATTATAAAGGCTATTCTTTTATTTGTAAAATACATTTCTATAGATTCTTTAAGCTTAACTGCCGCTCCAGGATTATGAGCACCATCAATTACAATAAGCGGAGACTCATTTATTATCTCCATTCTTCCAGGCCATTTTGCATTCTTCATTCCTTCTATTATATTTTCATCCGAAATATTATACCCTTTATTTCTTAAGACTTCTAACGTTTCAATAGCTGTACAGGCATTAATTAACTGATATGCTCCCATCATTGATATTTTAATAGACAGTTTTGTATCATTTGCCGTTACATAGTCAAATGAAGTTATATACCCATCTATCTTTATGTTGTAAGGTTCATTTGCAACAACAACTTTGCTATTTTTAATTTCTGCCTTAGACTTTATAACATTTATTATGCTTTCATCCTGATTTGCCACTACTACATCACTGTTTTCTTTAATTATTCCAGATTTAACCCTGGCAATCTCTTCTATAGTTTCTCCTAAAAACTGCATATGATCCAGACTAATCGATGTTATAACACTGCATAATGCTTCCTTTTCCACATTGGTTGCGTCTGTCTCTCCACCCATACCTGTTTCTATCAAAACTATGTCACAAGGCTTGTTTGAAAAATATAAATAAGCCAACGCTGTTTCAACCTCAAACGATGTAGGGTGGTGTTTTCCCTGACTTACCATTCTATCGCATGCACTTTTTACATTCGCCATATATTTTGCAAATTCTTCTTCAGTTATATTTTTCCCATCAAACTGAATTATTTCTCTATACTCAAATACTGCCGGAGAAGCATATCTGCCAACATGATACCCTGCCTGTAAAAGCACATTCTGTACAAATGTAAAAACTGAACCTTTTCCGTTTGTTCCCGCAACATGAACTATTTTCACTTTATCCTGAGGATTTCCAAGTTCACCAAGCAGTGTTTTTATCGTATCTAATCCTAATATGCTTCCATATTTTGTAGTTTCTTCAACAAATTTTCTTGCTTCACTATAATTCATAATCTTCTCTCTTTTATATCTAATCTTATTCTATATTTTGCATTTTTCATAATAAAGGTTTCATAACAAAAATTACATTTTCTATACAATAAAAGTTGCAGCATATTTGCTGCAACTTTTATTATATCATATGATGTTGGGGTCAAAAGGTGTTCTGCCCCTATGATACACGGATTTCTTCGCACTTCGTGTTCCCGAAATCCTAAATACATTCTAAGGTGTAGAAGTTGTTTCTACTGCACTTGTAGTTTCTTCAACTGAACCTGACTCTTCGGCCTGTTTTGTTGTCTGACTTTCATCAGCCTTAAGATACTCTGCTTTAAGATAGCCCTGCTTATCACCATACTGAACCTGATACCATTCTCCTTCGTTATTTAAAACTGTAACAGCTTTTCCTGAAGGTACCTGTGTTATAATCTCAGCTTCTGTGCTGGCTGACTGTCTCAAATTTAATGTATCTGTAGTGTACATTGTAAGTACCGCCTGTGTTGTTTCTTCAACAGTAGTTGGTTCCTGAGTTGTTGTCTCTACCACAGGTGTTGTAGTAGGTACTTCATTCTTTTTCTTACTTCCTCCGGAAGCAATCTTTGAGATAATTATTATCAGAACAATTAAAACAACTAAAGCTATGCCACCAATCATAAAAATCTGATTTCTCTTTCTGATTTGTTCTTCTCTGGCCTGCTCAGCTCTTTTCTTTCTTTCTAAAATTCTCTGCTGTATCTCATCATCATAAGTTCTTGGCATATTAACTCTGCCTCCTTTTTAAGATGCAATTTATTCTTCTGCATCCTCTTCTTCTGCATAAATCTGTTCAAATACTTCTGCTACCATTTCATATTCTTCATCATCAGGTATAGATTCAATTGAAGGTGTTCCTTCTTCATCTTCATAATGACGATAAAATTCTACTGAAAAATCTGGCTTATCTTCTTCATAATCATCAGATACTGCTACATAATCCTGACCTTCAATCTCAAAAATGCCAATTACTTTGTAATCTACTTCTGAGCCATCATCAAATTCTATTGTTACATACATATCCATGTCATCTTCATCATCTTCAAACTGTTTTCCCATAGTTCACCTCTATTAATTATATTTTTAATACCACTACTTTATCAAAAACCGCCTAAAATTGCAATGCTTCTCCCACAAACTGCGACATTTGCATTGTATTTCCAAGATTTTGCCGCATTCCAAAAATGTGCAGTTTTTTCTTTGTTCTTGTCATTGCAACATAAAATAATCTTCTTTCTTCTTCAACTTCATCCTGTTTTATCGCCCTTGCTGAAGGAATAAGGCCCTGATTTGCATCAACTATAAAAACCACCTCAAACTCAAGCCCCTTAGCACTATGCATTGTAATTATATTTACTCCCTCACACTCTTTTGCCGTCTCATTATCCATTGCATGTTTCATCCATGCTTCAACTGTTTCATATTTCTGAGCATCATACTGAATTATATTTATTATATCTGATAATTTTGAAAATTTTATGCCCTTTTCTTTTGAATACTGTTGCAAATATTTTTCATAATTGCATCCGTTCTTTATATACAAAACACAGGCTGCCGGATTCATTCTTCTTATCATTTTAAAATGAAACTCTAAGTTTCTTATGTTATTCATTATCTCGTCATTATGCCCATATATCTTTTTCAGATTATAAAAATTCATATTATTGTCATTCATAACCTGTCTGCTTATATACCTCACAGGCTTATTCATAATTCTTACTAAATCTTCATTTTCACAAATAGGTTTATTCAAATCTGAATAGGCACATCTTACATACGATAATATATCTTTTCCCACCGAATTGTCGTATATGCTTTGTTTTTTCTTCTTTATGCTGGAATTAATCCTATAATCCGAAAACACATTTTTTATTGAAGGAATCTGGCTGTTATTTCTTACAAGTATTGCAATGTTTTTTAATTCAATTCCTGCCTTTTGATATTGATTTATTTTCTTTGCTATATATTCAAATTCTTCTTTTTGATTGTAAAATATCCTCACATCAGGTTTATTTATATCTTTAAATTTTTTATTTGCAATAATTTTTTTACTAAATCTTTCTTTATTATTTTCAATGAGACTTAACGACATCTGTAAAACTTCCTCCGGACATCTGTAATTGATGTTTAATAAAATTTCTTTGCAATCAGGAAAATCCTTCTTAAAATCAAACATCAGCCTTGGTACAGAACCCCTGAATCCATAAATTGCCTGGTCATCATCCCCTACTATAAAAACATTATTTCTCGGAGTTATTAACATTTTTATATTTTCATACTGCATTTTATTAATATCCTGAAACTCATCTATTAATACATATCTATATTTATCCCGCCATTTTTGTAATGCTTTTTCATCATTTTTAAATATTTCATTACATATAATTACCATGTCATCAAAATCTATTTTATTATTTTCCCGCAATTCGCAATTATACTCAGCATAAATTCTGTCAAATTCTTCCTTTTTGCACACTAATGATTCATATTCATCTAAAGGTATTCCATTTCCCTTAACTTTACTTATTTCTCCGATTATACATCTTGTAAACTCCATCAAATCATTAGTCTGTACTTTTAATCTGGCAACTATCTCCTTGATAATATCTGCCTTATTCTGCTCTGTTAATATCGAACACTTTCTTCCATTACTATCTTGTATAATCCTATAAAATATACTGTGAAATGTTCCAAACGAAACAGGATAAGTTATTATTTCGTTTCTATTACTATCAGATTCATTCATCAGATTCGTAAATCTTTCCTGCATTTCTACTGCTGCTGCCTTCGTAAATGTAACTACAAGAATATTATCAGGACTTACTCCTTCCTCTATAAGTTTCTTTGTTCTTCTGGTAATTACCGTTGTTTTTCCACTGCCAGGACCCGCTAATACTAATGCAGGCCCATCAATATGATTTATTGCCTCTAACTGACTTTCATTAAACATATGTCACCTTTCGCGGCATCTCTCTTTTTAGATAGTATCATATTGTATATGTTCTTTCAACAGTAATTTTGCCTACTTATTTTTTGCCGAACTAAAATCCATATCCAAAAAAGCTACCATCACACCGTTCGGTAATGATAATAGCTTTTTATTAGTTTTCAACTTTTTTATATTTTAGTATATGCTTTATTATAATAGCCTCATTTGGCCATAAAATATGGGCACACCGCCTCAAAGCGATATACCCATATTATATACTATGCTTTTAACATTTCAATTCCTTTTTTAATTCTTGCTAAGGATTCTTCCTTACCAATAACTTCCATTATTTCAAAAGCTCCGGCAGGTGTCATCTGCTTTCCTGACACTGCTGTTCTAAGTGGCCATAAAGCCTGACCATTCTTACATTCTTTCTTAGCAATATATTCAAATACTACATCATGAAGATTCTGTACTGAATAATCGTCTGTAGCTTCTAATATTGGTAATAATTCCTCTAATACTTCTAATGAGTTTTCAGAATTTGTTTTCATCTTCTTATGTGTGTACATAGCCACATCATATTCAGGTAATTCTTCAAAGAAATCAACCATTTCAGGAATTTCAGGGAACACTTCAATTCTTGTTTTTACCATATCAAGAATCTTCTTTAAATCGTAATCCTTTGTAATTACTTTCTTTATATATGGCATTGCAAGTTCATAATACTTGTCATTATCCATCGCCTTAATATATTCACCGTTCATCCATTTTAATTTAACAATGTCAAATACAGATGGTGATTTATTTACCTTATGATAATCGAATTCTTTAATCAATTCATCTAATGTAAAGATTTCCTTGTTATCTTCAGGGCTCCATCCAAGAAGTGCTATATAATTAACAATTGCCTCTGAAACAAATCCCTGCTCAAGTAAATCTTCATATGAAGAATGTCCACTTCTCTTGCTTAACTTCTTGTGATTTTCATCTGTAATTAATGGCAAATGAACGTACTTTGGTGATTCCCATCCAAATGCATCATATATTCTCTGATACTTTGGTGATGATGAAATATATTCATTTCCTCTTACTACATGTGTAATCTCCTGAAGATGATCATCAATTACATTTGCAAAGTTATATGTTGGATATCCGTCAGACTTAATTAAAATTATGTCATCTAATTCCTTATTTTCAACTGTTATTTCACCATAAATTTCATCAACAAAAGTTGTTGTTCCTTCTGTTGGCATATTGAATCTGATAACATATGGCTTTCCTGCCGCAAGATTAGCCTCTACTTCTTCTTTTGATAATGAAAGGCAATGCTTGTCATAAACTGTAATTTCCTTATCAGCACCTTCTTCTACCTTTGTCTTTAAAGATTCAAGTCTTTCCTTGTCACAGAAACAATAATATGCATCTCCCTGCTCAATAAGCTGCTTAGCATACTTAAGATAAATTCCTGATGCCTGACGCTCACTCTGAATATAGGGTCCATATCCCTTATCTTTATCAGGTCCTTCATCATGTATAAGACCTGTAGATTCCAATGTTCTATAAATGATGTCTACAGCACCTTCAACATAACGTTCACGGTCTGTATCCTCAATTCTTAAAATAAAATCGCCACCTTCATGTTTTGCGATTAAAAATTCATACAATGCTGTTCTTAAATTTCCTACATGCATTCTGCCTGTTGGGCTTGGTGCAAATCTTGTTCTAACCTTTGACATTTTCTTTCTCCTCGATTTAAGTATCTCTTTTTACACACTATTTTTATTATAGTTTATTTTTTATAGGTTGTCTATTGATTCGTATGACAGGTTAAAGATTTTTCTATTCCTTTATTTATCATATTTTACGTCAAAAAAGATGTCATTACACTCTAAGCTAAAAGCTATCTATGTAATAACATCCTTTTTATCTTTTCTAATTCTTAATATTCTGCAATTATAAATTATTGAAATAATCTACTGCATTCTTTAATGATTCCTTAAATGAGTTATCAGATGAATTGTCAAATTCAAATAAATTCTTAATTCCCTGTGGGATTGAGAAATCAAGTTTCTTAACATATTCATCCCAATGCTCTAATTTCCATGTATCTCTGTCTGAATCTCTCTGAATCATTCTCTGACGACAAACTTCTACGTCACATTTAACCCAAACAACAACTAATTCAGCACCACGTTTTAATAACTGCTGTCTTAAGTTTTCCATATATTCAGGCTGTCTTACTTCTCTTGTAAATGGAGCATTGATAAATACTGTATCATTGTACTCTAATGCTTCATATGCAACTTCCATTATTGCATCATATTCATAATCTCTAATATTTTCTTCAAAGAAATCTGAACTTCTGTTATATTCTTGATTAGCAACTACAAATATCTGTTTTGATAATACAATTAATGTATCCTTATCAAGATATACACAATTAGGCATTGCCTTAGCTAATTTTCTTGTTACAAATGTCTTACCACATGCTGGTGGTGATGTTACCAGAATTAATTTCTTCATAATGATTACAACCTCTTTCTAACATATTATCTTTATTGTAAAATATAGAATTTTCTTTCCTAAAAAAAAATCGTTACAAAAAACCCGATTTTCAAGTTATTTTACCACTTCTATTCTTTATTAGTCAATAGGAATAGCATAAGAAAGTCGCTCTAATTATTTACTTTATTTTTGTTTAATTTTACTAAATACTATTATGGTGAACTTTTTTGATTTTATCAAGTACAATTATGGTGAGTTTTTTATTTTTACTAATAGCACTATGGGAATCTTTTTTATAGAATAAACACTTTTTTCAAATTGATTCTACATCAGGAACAGGAAATGGCATCTTAGATGCCTCTAAGATGCCATAAAATTGAAAGGGTTTAGATTATTATATTACCTAAAAATCTAATACTCCTTTAGTTTAATAATTAAAAACGTTTTTTGCAATATTCTTTAAAAATATTATTTTTTTTGTGAATTTTTTCTATGTTTCATCTATTTCTTTATACATAATGCACATTTTTTAGGTCGTTTTTGTAAATTTTTGAAGCTTTTTCTCCTATTTTTACTATTTAACCAATAAAAAAAGGATAAAAATGTTTTTATCCTTTTTTATCATTATATTTAATTGCAATTGAAGAAAATCCTTTCTTATCTTTTTACTGTTATATTTAATTATAATTAGGAAAATTTTCTTCTCACTTTATTATTATATTGTTATATTTTACTTTAGCTATAGAACTTCTCTTCTTCTTTTTTGTTTCCTGATTCAACTTTGATGTTGTTTTCATCCATCTTAATCTTTGGAATTACAATAGGTGGCATACCTGCTGTTGTCAGTACTGACATTGTTAATGCTCTCATATGTGGATACATTTCATCGTATGCTTTCTTATGTACTTCTTTCTTTTCCATTTCTCCTTCAATATCAAAGCTTGCTCTTACGCTTATTTTGAAATTAAAATCATTTGGTGCATTCTTATTCATCATATCTACTACACAAGTTGCGATACAATGTTTCATATCCTGTGTATATTTAACATTGAAAGATGCTCTCTGTTCAATATCTAACTTTACCTGTCCCTGTAATTCATTTGACATGTCGATTTCATTTACCTGAATGCCTCTAAAAACTAATTCGCCCATTATTCTGTCTCCTTTGCGTCTTTTATTTTATGATATATAATGGTTAATTAACCAATACCTTCATATATCTAAATCGTTACATGACTAGCCGTTCTTACCGGCGTCGCCGTTAGTTGCTATTATATCAGATTACATTTTTGATTTCCATAAAATCACACCAACTTTACACGACTTTGTATGACTATACAAAAATACTTAAATTAAATTATCACTTTATACAATAAAAGAGAGCAACTACTGCTCCCTTTTACCTCCCGTTACACTATATAATATTTAAACCCTCTCCTGATTTTCCTTGATGGAAAATCTATATCCGAACAGATAAATAATCTGCTCCCTTTCAATTTTACATTAATTATAATACTTTTTTTCACCGAATAATTAAAGTTCTCATTTTTTATTTTAGTACACTATTTTATATGTTGAGTGTTTATTTAACTGGTTTTGCGCCATGGTGGTAGTATTTTGACTTATATATTACACTTTCATCGCTTGAAGCGTGTTTGTGCTATACACCGTCAATATAGTCACACCTTTTACTATCTTTCATTCAGTATTAATAATTTAACTATTCTAAAGATTTTGCTAAATTAATAACAAGCTATGTTATACTTTTTAACAACACCCCTGCTCTTTTTAACTCAACGCAAAATTGAATTCATGTAATAGAGCATTGTTTGTGTAGTCAAATGTTCAATGATATATTTTAATCACGGTACCGATAATCAATTAGGAGGATGCCAGATTATTGGCTAAAAATTTTATGGAATCAATAGGAAATAATATAAAAAGAATACGTAAACAATTAGGTTTAACACAAGAGGAACTTGCTATGCATGTAGGAGTAACACCACAGGCGGTAAGCAGATGGGAAAACGGAACCGGAATGCCGGATATTTCTTTAGTTGTACCACTTGCAAAAACTCTTCGTGTTTCTACGGATTCACTTTTTGGCATTAATGAAGAAAAATATGACAGTCAAATCTATATTAATCTTAAGAGAAACATCGAAAAAATTGAAGCAGATGCAGAAAGCAACGAGGAAGCCGGTAGGCGAGACATCGAACCCGCGCGGGTTCGATACACGTCGTGGGAACAAAATAACAAAAGAGGTATCCATTGGATACCTCTTAAAAAATAAAAGCGCGAGACGGGGATCGAACCCGCGACCCCCTCCTTGGCAAGGAGGTGCTCCACCACTGAGCCACTCGCGCAAATCTTACGTGCACATCACACGCAAGAAATAATATACTATACTCTTTATATTTTGTAAAGTCCTTTTTTATTTTTTTCGATAGTCGTGCGTTTTCAATGCATTTCCAATGTCCACTTTCATATCTCTAATGTTCACTTTTTCTTCATTCAAAAGTCCACTTATATGAAGATTTCGATTATGAAGTTCATTTTTCTCGTTCAAAAGCAGGTTTCTGAGAAACGTTTCCAAATATTCTGTTGTTTCGTGAATACCTTTTTGCAGGTTATTTATCGCTCCCCAAATCGCGAGACGGTTTGCAAAAGAAGAACCTTTTAATTATATCTACTTTGCTTTGTAGCCTGATGGGTTACAAGGGTATGTTGAAGCAATGAATGTGTTTAACTAGTAATTGTTCAATGAGGTGGCGTTATCAAATTGCCACCTCATTGAACATTATTTACTATTTAGTTTTCTGACTTTTTTTCTTTGACCAGTTAGAATAATACTTCTTTCCATCTATCATAATGTATGTTCTTATTCTTACATAATACTTCTTCTTTGAATTCAATCTCTTAATGGTCTTTGAAGTAATCTTGGCTTTCTTAATGGTTATCTTCTTCGCTTTTTTGAACTTTCCTGAAGTTGAATATTGAATCTGATAACCGGTTATCCCATTAATTTTCTTCCAGATAATTTTGAGGGATTTCTTAGCCGTCTTTATTTTCTTTATTGTCGTTATTTTCTTATTTGTTTTACCATTTATTTCAGTAGTATTTTTTGTAATTTTTATTATGTTGTTGTTTGACAGCTTTGTTGTACTATCAGGCGTTTTTGTTGTTTCCCCTGTCACGTTCTGAATTATGTCACTTGACGATGTCTCCGTTGTCACATCTCCTTCTTTATACACAACAACATAGGCTGCATTATTATCTTCATCCATATCACCCTCAGATACATCTGCCTTTAATGTAAGATAAGCCGCATCATTCTCATTATATGTAATGCTGCTCTTTGGCACAACAAAGCTGACTTCTTTATTATCACCCGCGCCAATCACAGTCTGCCCGGATACTGCAAGTTCTTTCTCCATAGTCTCATCACTATACAAATGAACTATAGTATTTGAATTACCGGAACCGGCATTCGTAACTTGTGCCGTTACTTCTATATCATCCCCTAAATCTTTATACTCTCCGATTACAGACACATCCGGCAGTCCTACGGTATCCTTAACAGTATCAATGTTCTCCTGATCGTCAGTATATACAGATATGGATACTTCCTGTTGATTATCCGGCTTTGGAACATCAAGATATACTGTTCCTGCCAGACTTTCACCCGGCATCAGTGTAACCGGCACTTCTTTTGTTACGACACTACCGTCTTTTCCCTCTATTTTTATATTCAGACTGTCAACCGATTTATCTCCATTATTTACTGCGAAATAATCCACTCCTGTTAATCCGTCCTTTGTGTCTTTTTCATCGATGGATGCTCCAACCAGTTCCATGTCTGTTTTTTCTCTTCTTGCAATATCTATGATGGAATTTAATTCTTTCTCATTATTTAACGCATTTGCAATAATGCTCCAGTTTCCCTTTTCATCAATGACCGGTGAAAGATAACGCCATGTTGTACCTTTCTTCTCATAAAGAGTAACAGGCTCTGAATAACCATTCACGGTTTTCACTGAGGCAACAATACTTCCCATATCAGTCTCTTCATTGTATCTGCTCCATACATAACTGCTCTTTTCACCATTGGAACAGTATACGGCAGTATTTCCAAGGGCACTATCTCCTGCCTGCATTTTTGTAACCTCTTCGCTCTTTATATCATAACTATAGATATTTCCTCCTGAGACAAAATCTATAACTCCATTGTCATAATTCATTGAGGAAACCGTTCCATCCTCTGAGAACATCATCAGGTCTGAAAGACTGTCCATCACCTGATTATCTGTATCAAACACAGCTTTGATTCCATTCTGTTCCCCTGTATATACAGCCCGGATATCTGATCCGTTACTATATGTTACATAGTGATCAATTGTTCCAATGGACTGAAGCATTTTCTGTTCTCCTTCAAATGTTTTTCCATTCCATTTTGCTGTATATATGTAATTGTCTCCGGTATCCTGCATTAATTCTGCCTCACTATTTCGTACCCAGGAAATTGCCAGCGCATCATTATCATTACAAATCTGAGGCATCATATCGTAAACTGCATTGTCAGTAACATAGGTTTGGTTTTCAAATGTACCTGACTCTTCGTCAAACTCCGCAAAACAGATTTCGGAATTTTCTGCAATATTTTTTAACACTGCCTCACTGTCAGAATCAACATCTCCTGAAATCAGTTTCTTTTCCTTCTGCCATGCAAGCACAAGTTTATTATCAACTACTTTCATGTCTGCATACATATCCGCAAAGCCATTATCCCATACAGGCTTTGGAACTGACCATACGCCATTCTCATACACGGAATACATCAGAACCGTACTGTTTAATGTATCCCTTGCATTATCATAAGACTGGAATACCATAACCTTTTTTCCGTTAATCTCTTTCTGTATCGGCATGGATGACGGGAGAATTCCATTCATTAGCGTGACTTCTGAGTCTTCACTCAAAACATCTGCTGATTTTGCATTTGCACTTCTGACCTTGTTTCTTAAAGATGATGTTTTCGATGTTCTGCCATTCCAATCGCTAGTCTTTTGCGAGAAGGATGTGTCCATCAGTGAAAATCCATCCTCGCTGGTAATTGCATTATATGAATCTGCCATTTTACTCTTTAATGCCATTTTACTCTTTAATGCCATTTTGCTTTTTCCAGTAGTATTCCACAATGGTTTGGTATATGTTGCCAGATCTTTGGTCCAGTCAATTACAAATACCAGTTTGAGATGGAGAGAAGCCTTTGCGGTCAGTTCTCCCTTTGTGGCAGGTATTAAAGTGATTGGCAGAGACAGGGAGCCCTGTGCTCCAATCTGTGCCACTTTATCAATGCCATATCCTCCCTCAAGAGTTACCTGTGGCGTTAATGTCAAACTGCCGGAAACTATATTCATTACTTTTTTATCCTTATCATAGTCCGGTCCTATTTCCCCGGATAATTTACCAGAACCTTCCAGATTCAAATACAACGGTCCAATTGGTGTTATGAACTGCCAATTAATGCTTCCACTCCATTTTGCATCTGCAGCTATCTTTCCCTTTGAGGATATCTTATTCCCATTTTTATCATATGTATTTTCAAAATATCCCATGACAGATACTTCCGGAAGAACTTCAAATTTATCTGTGGAAACCGCTGTAATTGATTTTACTCCCCATGTATCTCTGTAACTGTCAAGACAGTTTACTCTTCCTGTATATTTTTGAGCATCAGAAACATTATTCTTATATTTATTCCATGTAGTTTCATTATCCAGCCAGTCACTTCTTCCGATGCCCACCGTTCCTCTAATTTTATATGTTCCATTTTTCTCTTCTTCTCGACTAATTTCTACCGGAAATATCGTACTTTTAGCCGACCAGTTATCCGGGAAAAATTGCGCCACGCCGCCATCTGCCTTTCCGGAAGCATCCGCCCCTAAAACAAGACTACCTCCATTTCCTTCCCCGGATTCATCATCAGAACCCGGCTTTGCAGCTACAGTTACCTTACACGTCACCCTAGAGCCATCCGAAGCGGTACCTGTAATTGTTGTCTCTCCCTTTTTCAAGCCTTCTATCCGTAACAGCCCCGATGTTTTCCATTGTTTATATGTACCGTTATCTCCTTTATAAATCGTAGGTTCATATGGCATGAAAAATCCGGTCATTGATACTTTTACTTTTGATGTATCTTCTGCGATCCACTTTACAGAATCTATTACTTTCTGTAAATTCTCTTTAGTGTCTCCGTAAGCCTGTATTCCAACAGTAGTCTTTTCTCCTTCCTTCACTGTACAGGAAGAAGAACACTGAAGGCTGTTTCCCTCATAAGAAGGAATATCATCCCCTGGCTTAATCGGGATGCCTCCCCCTTCCACATTCTTCGTTCCATCGCTACATACCGTCCCTGCATAGGAATAGAGATTAGAAGATGAAAGATTCAAATGCAAAGCGGGACGAACGGCACTTCTGCTGTTAGTTACACTACAACCCCTTTGGACATAACCTTCGCAACCGACATATGCAATAGAATCCGTAAAATGGCCCGGCGACCGCAGCCACCAAAAGCAGTTGCCCAGATAGTCTGATGATGTATTTGAGTATGTTCCCATCGCCTTGCTATAGGTACTGCTTTTGCTTCTTATTTCTTTATCATAAAAGTAACCGACTTCTGATTCTGACAGCAGGAAAATCTTATCATTAGTGTTGTTTCCACCATCAATAACATTATCATTAATGACGGCGGTTGTTTTGATTGCACTCTGCTCCGAAGAACCAAATGCTGTGTCAAGAAAATTTTTACCGGTGTAATCTGTTCCATAGGCATTGGAAGATGCACTATAACCGTTGAGCCAGCTTCGGATGGTAGCGGTCTCCCACGTTACACTTGTATCGAATGTATTATACCTCTGGCAATCCAGTCCTTTATCTGCCAGCAAAAAGGCGTCATTTCCATAAACAGACAGTACACGCCACTTGATTGGCTCATATTTGAAGTAATGGTATGTGGTGGAATCCGACCAGTTATAATAATTGCTTGAGCTATCTGTGTATGTCGCTGTGTATGTCGCATCGGGCTTCTGAATCCTGCGGTATTTGTTGCCGCTGATGGTGATATCTCCATTGGCACTCCATCCTGTTGCGCTTTCTAACTGATTGTACAGACTGTCGGATATGATGATATCACCTTCCAGCACATACTGCAACAGTTTACCATCCAGCGCCGTGTATTTTCCCGGTGGTATCACCTCAGCCTGTGGATAACTACCAAACCACACACAGTCCCATACGGTATCGCCACTGCTATTCTTTGATGGGCTCTGTAATGTGTGGGTGGCTGCCGATACGGTACTGCTTATACCATAGATCGGCAGCATAGTTACTGCCAGTGACAGTGCAAGCATCACTGATGTTAGTTTCTTAAAATGTTTCTTCATTGAATGGTTCTCCCTTCCCTTTTGTTAATACTAATTTATTTAAGATGTTTTTTCTCAATCTATATGTATGACCATGACGTAAATGTCCGCAATAGCTGTCGATAATCTGTCTGATTAACCACATCAACTTACAATCTGCACCAAAAGCTTTATAAAGAGCTGAGCCAAAGTTTTAGATAATATTTACTACTCGATGATAGTTGCTACCTTACCTGATCCTACTGTTCTACCACCTTCACGCCTTGAAGCAAATTGATATACTGTAATATTCGTTAGTTTTGATAGTGTTCTATCACAATTTTCAAGTTTATTCTATAGAATATTTGTATTATCAGACTTTTTTAGAACCAAAATAGAACCACAAACATTATTTAATCATTTCGAAAAAGATTATTCTGCCCTAAACTATAAACAGTTCAAATAATCTTGCTATTCCTTCCAAGGCTGATATTTTATTTTAAGATTACCTCGTGTCTCCTCTTTTACGCTAACATCATTCCGTCCAAATAAGAACATTTCAGATAATCCGGGTTGCTGTAGTACACACTAGAATTAAAATCCGATATTTCATCACTTATAAATGATGAAAACACATCAATAATTGACTGCTCGACATCATCATCTTTGCATACTGCCAAGACAAGCATCTGATATACTCTTCCAATAGAAGTTATCGACGGAACTGTATATTTACATTCTGCTACTGTATCAAAATCTCCATTTGAAATATTATATTCCTCTATAAGTTCTTCTGCTACCTGTTCAAATGAAAGACAATGATTTACTTCCGCCAATCTTAACTGCCTACTCAAATCACTTTTATCAAAATAAGAAATAATATCTTTTCTATGATTGCAGGTTTCTCTTGCAATATACTCTATCAATGTACAAACATAAAATATATCATCTTTTCTTTTACTATTCATTAACTTTCTCGCTCCTCTCAAATTTTAAACAATCAAGTGCCTTGAGGGAATGAAAACTAATCTGATGTGTCGGATGCTTAAATTCTGCATAATCCCAAAACACTTTTCTACTAATATTTCCTGCAAAAAAATCATTTACAAAATTCCAAATCGTATCGTCAGCCATCGGTCCTTCTACAATATCATAATCATGTACATATCCTGCACGACACTTTCCAATAAAATCTAACCACTCATCCGTCATTTTATCAAATTTCAAAATTTTTAAATCATCATTTGGCGTATAAGAATAAACATTCACTATTCCTTTTTTTGATTTTCTATCAGCCCACTTATAGGCTTGCTCATAATCATTGGTACAATAAAATCCCCATGAAAAGTCTTTTGTATATTTCGTTTTTCGAATTTCTGGAAACTCAACTTTTATATTACTTCCATGATATAATACTATATTTTTCATTAATTTTCCTCATTTCTATATTCATTCTTTCACTATATTATAGCGTACCTCGATTATGATTACCATTCAATTATATAGTATTGCAAATTAATATCTTAGTGGAATGTCTGATTCTACGATTTTCAAATTGTCCATTTTATAATCCAATGAACTAATAAACTGTTTTAACCCTGCAGTCTTTTGGCTAAAGTCCAAACAAGGTCCAATTCCTATATAATTTGTTATATAACTTTCTTCAATATGAAATCCAACTTTTATATTCTCTTTTTATCTTATCATCCAATTCTTTTGAACGCAAATATATACACCATACCATGGTAAAGCTAAAAAGAGCTAAAAAAGTGGTGAAATGGAAAGTTGATAATCAAAATCCTTTAACGTCAGAAAATCAAAATGATGAGGAAAAAGTGGTTAAGTGTAAAGTAGAGTATATTAATTCTGCATTGAACATAACGATAACTAATGATTCGGAAGATACAATCATAACAGGTTATGGTGAGTTCAGGTTATATAAAAAACAAGGGGAAGAATGGGGAGAAGGAATCTCAGAAGGATTGACGTATATTGTTGAAGAAGTGGCTATTATATTGGAAAAAGGTAAAAGTATCCAGTATTCGATTCCGTTTTACCTGACAACAGAAAATGACAAATTAGTAACTGTTGAAAATCCGCTTAAACCAGGTGAATATAAGTATATTCATTATTATAATGTCGAAGGTGGGGAAAAAAAGTCAACTGAATGTTTGTTTGAAGTGAAATAAGAAGTTACTGCTTGTTGTTCGCATAGTAGCATATGAGATTTTAAATAAAATCGCGAGACGGGTTGCGGGTGTCCTGCGGACATCTCTGCGAAGCAGAAGCAACGACCGAGCCGGCAGGCGAGACATCGAACCTTCGAGCCCCGGATTGGGCTCGATTTTGCAACAAAAATGGATACCTGTTAAGGTACCCATTTTTGTTGCAAAAAAAGAAGCGCGAGACGGGGATCGAACCCGCGACCCCCTCCTTGGCAAGGAGGTGCTCCACCACTGAGCCACTCGCGCGCATTAAATGCAAGAATTACTATACTATAAGACTCAGCTGTTGTCAACTGTTTTTTAATTTTCTCAACTTTTTCGACTTTTTTATTCTTATCTCGTCATTTCACTTATCTGTGCAAACAAATCCAAATCTTCCTGTTTTATCTTTACATTTGTAGTTAAATCCTGTCCGTCAGGGTAAGTAATTTTAACTTCAATTATAGTGTCAGGTGTTATTCCTTTTGCATTTGCTGCATTCAAAAACGGTACTAATCTTGGGTGATTATTTGAAAATTTCTGCCAAGCTCCTTTTATTTTAAACAATGCTGCCGGATTCATATTCTACCTCCTATTTTACTATTGTTATTTTTACTATTGCTATTGTTCTTAATCATTATTTTAACTATTTAAATTAGTTTCATATTCTATTTTACAAAAAATTTATAAAACTATCTATGTAATAATCACATTCTTTTAATATTTCTTTTTCATCTTCCTTTGAGCGTTTCTCATATACTGCTGCTGTCTTAAAACCGCCTTTTTTTGCTCCAAGAATTCCTGCAAGTATATCTTCATACACAACCGTATCGCATGGATTTGTGCCAAGCCTTCTGGCCGCCTCCAAATACACATCAGGATGGGATTTGCCTTTGCTCACTTCCTTTACCATTACAACTACATCTATGAATTTATTTAAGCCTGTACGTTCTAATGTCTTTTCAAATAAAACTTTATCTGATGAAGTGGCAATGGCTATCTTTACGCCCTGATTGTGCAATTTTTCAACGTATTCATACGCTCCCTGTTTGCAAATTACGTCATAAGCATATTTATCTTTTGCCATTTCAAACCATTCATTTACAATGTCGTCTATATCTTCATTTAACCCAAATCGGTCTATTGTGTATCTTGCCGTGCGATGTGCATCCATATGTGCTATTGCTTTTGTATAATCGTCAGGCACTTCAAATCCCCTTTTACCTAAGAAATCTAAATCTACCTGATTCCATACCCACATTGAGTCAAATAAAGTTCCATCCAGGTCAAATATAGCGCCCTGCATGTCTAATCTGAATTTTTCTTTGTTCATAAATCTCCTAATTTGTTATTTTCTGAAGTTCCTCTAATAAATTTCCAAATAATTCAAGTGCTGTCTCTATCGGTTCTGAGCTTGTCATGTCAACGCCCGCTATCTTTAACAACTCAATCGGATCCTGTGAACTTCCGCCTGTAAGAAATTTCATGTAATCCTCAACTGCCGGCTTTCCTTCCTCTAATATACGCTTTGATAACGCAATTGCTGCTGATAACCCTGTCGCATACTGATATACATAAAATGGATTGTAAAAATGTGGAATCCTTGCCCATTCAAGTTCAATTTCCTTATCTATTACAATGTCATCTCCAAAATATTCTTTATTAAGATTGTAATATATTCCACAAAGTCTGTCTGCTGTTACACCTTCACCATTTTGTACCATGCTATGGGCAATTTTTTCAAATTCAGCAAACATTGTCTGTCTATATAATGTTCCCTTAAACTGTTCAAGAAAATGATTTATCAAATAAGTTTTTTCTTCTTCATCTTCAGTAATTTTAAGCAAATGCTGTATAAGAAGCGATTCGTTACATGTTGATGCAACTTCTGCCACGAAAATCTTATAGCCGGCATTTACATACGGCTGATTTGCGTCTGAATAATAAGAATGTATAGCATGTCCCATTTCATGTGCCAAAGTAAATACATGATCTAATGTTCCATGATAATTCATAAGAACATATGGATGTGTTCCGTAAGCACCCCATGAATAAGCTCCACTTCTTTTGCCTTCATTTTCATACACGTCAATCCATCTGTTGTCAAATCCTTCTTCTAATACTTTAATATATTCTTCTCCCATAGGAGCTAAGCCTTCTAACACGATATCCTTTGCTGCCTCAAATGAATATTTAGTATCCGGTGCCTTAGCAATCGGAGTATACAAATCATACATATGAAGTTCAGAAACATCCAAAATCTTTTTTCTAAGAGATACATACTTATGCATCTTATCCATATTTTTGTGAACTGTTTCTATTAAATTATCATACACACTTTCAGGAATATTGCTTCCATACAGATACATTTCTCTTGCTGATGAAAAGTTTCTAACCTGTGCATAAAAATTTGCCTGATCCAAATTTGCTGCAAATGTAGCAGCCAATGTATTTCTCATCTTACCATAAGTTTCATACACACCTTCAAATGCTGCTTTTCTCACTTCCCTGTCCGTGCTTTCCAACAATGGCACAAAATTTCCGTGGGTAATTTCTATCTCTTCCCCTTCCTCCGTTGTAATTGAAGGGAATTTAATATCAGCTCCGTTGTACATTGAAAAAATATTTTCCGCTGCATTTGCCATCTGTCTGCTTTTTGCAAGGATTGTCTCTGTCTTTTTATCAAGAGTATGATTTTTACCTCTTAAAATTTCACTAATGTATCTCTTATAAGTTTCAAGTTCAGGATTTTCATTAAAAAATATATTTATTTTTTCTGTTGTTATTTCTAATATTTCAGGTTCAGCAAATGCACTTGCGCCACTCATCTCCACCATTAATTTCTGTACTCTGGCAGCAAATTCCTGATACATGCTGTTTGCCATATCCTGATGATATCTCATATTTGCATAAACATATAAACGCTCCATTAGCAAATTTGTTTCATCTTTGAATTTAAGATATTCAAGAAGACGATCCGCACTTTCTCCTAGTGTGCCTTCAAAATCTTCATACTGAAAAATCATTCTCTGGAGTCTTCCAAATTCCTCCTCCCAGAAGTCATCACTTTCAAACATATCTTCAAGACACCATGTATCTTCTATTTTTTGCTCTATTCTCTTCATATTCTATTCCTCCTAAAATATGTATTGCCTCTTCTTTAAATAGGCAGCTAATCATCAGAAACCTTTATAAAATGAACTTTGTTCATTGTGTTTTCTTCTACAAATATCCTAATGTACGCAATACAAAAATAATCAATGTTATTGTAAATGCTGACATCATAGTAGTTATTACTACCATACTGCTGGTAAGAGTTCCATCACACTTCATATTTTTTGCCATTATGTAACAACTTGGCGTTGTTGGTGATCCTAACATTATTACTAATGCCATTAACTTAGCATCTCTGTAACCAAGCCACACTGCAACAGGTAAAAATACAGCAGCCATAATTACAAGTTTTATGGCTGAACCTGTAACTGCCGGCCCCATTTTCTTTAATGCACTTGAAAATTCAAATGAGCCACCAATCGCAAGCAAAGCTAAAGGTGTTGCCATTTTTGCTATATTCCCAATAGTATTATCTATCATAAGTGGGAAATCTACTCTAAAAATTGAAAGCAGCAATCCTACTACAATACCTATAATAATTGGATTTGTAACAATGCCTTTTATTGTATTTTTGACAGGTGAGCCTTCAATTTCTTCTCTTCTTGGGCTTTCTATTGTAAGCACTATTACAGAATATATGTTATAAAGCGGAACTGCCCCAATAATCATAAGCGGAACCATTCCTGTGTCACCATACATATTTAATACAAATGCCGTTCCAAGCACTGCCGCACTTCCCCTAAATGAACCCTGCACTAATTCCGGAACAAGAGTTTTATCTTTTAGAAATGCTTTTGCAAGCTCCCATATTGCAAAAAAGCATAGTGATGTCACTATCATGCAATACAAAATATATTTGCCATCAAATTCCTGTCTAAAATCTGTATTCATTAAATCCTGTATCAAAAGGCATGGCAATGTAACTTTAAAGTTTATTTTATTTGCGACCTTTATAAATTCAGGTGTTATCCAGCCAATTCTTTTCAAAACATATCCTACTACAATTACCAAAAATACAGGAACTGTAGCGTTGAGGCTGTATATCAAATTACTCATTATTTTGTCTCCTTAGTAATCATTTAAGCATTTATGATGAATGGCTGTTATCGTAAGATGCATAGTTGCCTTTGATTTACCTATCATCATATTATCAATCTTATTTATGATAAAATATGAAATCACTTGCGAAGCATCGCTATTTCTTCCTTGTATGGAGGATATGATTTCTTACTGTCATTTTCATCTTTAATATATGGAGTTTCCAAAATTTTAGGAACGCTCTCAAATTCAGGCAAATGAACTATTTCATGCAATGTTTCAAAGCCAATATAACCTTTGCCGATATTTTCATGTCTGTCTTTACCTGCTCCAAGTTCATTTTTGCTGTCATTTATATGAAATACCGCAATCTGGTCTGTTCCGATTGTCTTGTCAAATTTTACTAAAGTCGCACTTAAATCATTTACCAAATCATATCCGCTGTCATTTACATGGCATGTATCAAAGCACACTCTTAATTTATCATTGTATTTTACGCCATCATAAATTCTTGCAAGTTCTTCAAAATTTCTTCCGATTTCACTGCCCTTTCCTGCCATTGTTTCAAGTGCAATATTTATCTTAGTATCACTCGTAAGTACTTCATTTAAACCTTCGATAATTTTGTTAATTCCTGCGTCTACTCCTGCTCCAACGTGAGAACCCGGATGAAGCACCATGCTTTTTGCCCTCATCGCCTGTGCTCTTTCAATCTCTTTTGCGAGAAACTCTACAGCTAATTCATAAGTTTCAGGTTTAACTGTATTTGCCAGATTAATAATATACGGTGCGTGAATTACCACTTCATCTATTCCATGTTCATCCATATATTCCCAGGCTTTATCAATATTTAATTCACTTATTTCTTTTCTTCTTGTATTTTGCGGAGCACCTGTGTAAGCCATAAACACATTTGCACCATATGAAGCTGCTTCCTTTGCAGAACCAAGCATCATTTCTTTACCATTCATTCCAACATGGGATCCAATACGTATCATTTTACTTTCCTCTCATTTTTAATCAGTCCATTTGCTATTTTACTACAAACATTCATACTTGACCACATCTGTAATATATTTAATCTCCATTACTTCCAATATTTTATCTCTAAAATTCCCCAAAATGTGATACAATAGTTTTATTGGAAACAGTTGTTGGGAGGATTTTTATGGGTTTAACAATTGAAAAAACTGTCCGTTCTGATTATATGGATGTATTAAAAAATATTGTATCCATTTGTTGTCAGAACGATTCTAAAAAATATTCCTTTTTTTACGAGGAGGATGACTCTTATTTATTTGGGCATCCGGGATTTTTTTATTTTAGTGATGACAGCGATAATATATTGGGATTTATTTGTCTTTCCGGAATCGACAGACAAAACTTCGATGTATGTGGTTTTGTTCTGCCTGCCTATCGTAACAACGGAATTTTTTCTCAATTATTAACTGCTGTTAAAGAAGAATATAAAAATATCAATCTTTCATTTCCGCTTCCTGCTCATTGCAAAAATGCAGCTGAAGTTTTGAGAAAAAATAATTTCAGATACTCCGATACAGAATGTAAAATGTCTTTAAATTTGAAAAATTTAATCATTTATCCTTCTGAATTCGATATAGATATTACAAGTTCGGGTAAAGGTACACAGCAATGTGCCTTTTTTAAAGACGACTTTTTTGTTGGTTCCTGCTCACTCACTTTAATAAATGATTCCTATTGTATTTTAAGTGAAGTTGAAATTATAAAAAAATATCGCGGACTTGGACTTGGTGCACACTTAATTAACTGTCTGTTAGGTTATTTAGATGAAATAAACATCGACAAGGTAATCCTTCATGTTACAAAAAGTAACGTGCCGGCTTTTCGTCTTTATCAATCGATGGGATTTGTTGTCGATTCAAGTCTTGATTACTATTGTCTTAATTTATAATAAAATAAGAAAGCAAGCTTAGTTTTCCCCATTTTTTGAGAAATAAAAAGAGCTTCGTATTTGTATCACTTTCAATTTTCAGATTTTACATCTGTTTTAAACTGATACATACGAAACTCTTTTTATTATTTTTCTGTATTTTTCTAATTATATTCCGCTGATTCTAAAGTATGCATATGATTAAATGGAAAATAAACGCACATTGCTTTTGCAATTATTTTATCTTTCTTTACATAAGTGTTATTCCAGTATCTTGCATCATTTGAAATATTTCTGTTATCACCCATTAAGAAATAACTTCCTTCCGGTACATTATATTCATTCTTTCCATTTGGAAGATTGCTTGCATCATTTCCAACTGTCCATTCCTCAGGCAAATAATCTTCTTCTAATGGTTCTTCTGAATCATTTATGTAAATTTTTCCTTCTTTAATTACAACCTTATCACCAGGCAAACCGATTACTCTCTTTACAAATAACTGACTTTCATCATCCGGGAATTTAAAAATTACAATATCTCCACGCTTTATGTCGCCTGTTTTATATGCCAATCTGTTTCCAAGCATTCTGTCTTTAGTCATAATTGTTGTTTCCATTGAGCCACTTGGTACATTTGCATTAATTATCACAAAATTATTTACTAAGAATGCAATTACAACTGCTGCAATAAATATTCTAATCCAACTGAAAACTTCTTTCTTCAAGTCAAATGGTTCTAATTCTTCTAGTTTTCTTTTTATCTTTTTCTTTTCTTTCTTAGTCAAATTCGGGTCATTTAACTGTTCCTGATACTTTGCCCTCTCCAATTCTTTTTTCTTCAGTTCTTCTGCCTTCTTAGCCTCTTTCTCAGTCATATTTTCGTTTATATTATCACTCATGTCATTTCCTTTCCGAAGAAAAAAGTTATTTTCTCTTCCCCTAAATTCTTATTCATTATATCCACAAAAACAATGATGTGCAAGACTTCCTCCTTTAACTCTTTGTAAACTTGCATTAAGTTTTTGTGAACTTGAATATTTCTTATTAACATTTGTGAAAAATTTTTTCATTTTAAGCCAATCATCTTCCAGGTAACTCCTTTATGAGTGGTTTCATTGTATGATAGATTTGCTTAACAACATTACTATCCGAATACAATTTTAGTAATTTGTTATTTACCTCCTGTCTTGTTTTCGCATTTATCATTATTTCTATTATTTCTTCCTTATTGTCAACATATATTTTTTTCTTAAAATTTTGTCCAAAAAAAGAACATACCTGTGCTTCTCTTTTTGTTTCCGACTTATTTTTTATTTCAACAAATTTTTCAAGAACTATTTTTATATCCTGATATACTTTAGAATAATCATCAAATTCTCTTTTTATATCATTATGTATTTTATTTAGCATTTGTTCATCATTGCAATGTGTAATTACGTATTTACATACTTTATTTGCATCATTTGCTATATATCCTAATTCTACCAAACCATGTTGTACAAAATTATTTAATTCACTCCTATCTTCCCCCGAAAAATTACAGTTCATCCCTTCACTAATCTTATGGTTCAATCTCTGTGTATTAGTCCCTCTTTTTATTAACTCATTCTCCAATTCAGCTCTATTTAAATCTTTTTTGGGGATCTCTTTTTCACGACATATGTGGGAACAACCTTCTTTTTTCCAAAATTCGATAATATTATCGTAATCTTTGTCCTTACTTACTACAACATATTTACATTCCTTCCCATAAATTCCGATTATATACCCAAGGTAAGAAACTAAATGCATATCCAATGACTGATTTCTAACCGGTACTAAATGAGCATTTATGTCGCTTTTAAGCCAAAATACTTCTGGTCGAATGTTTAATGCATTTTGTGTTGAAAAAATATGTACATGTTCTTCATTTGACAAATTATCAATATTTGCAATTCCATTATTATGAACATTCTCAAAATCTATTAAATAAAACGTCTCCATTTACATTATATCCCTCTCATTATTGCTAAAAAAATTTTTTAATACAATTCTGAGTGAACTATATTAAAAAATTTTATCTTTTATTTATCGTTGTTTTTCATCCACCCCATTATATTTGTTACTATTTATAATGTACATATTATCACAAATTGATTTATGAAACAACATTATCCAATTTGCGACACCCTAAAAAAAACAAAAGCGACTAAAAAGCCGCTTTTTTTTATAAATTCGTATATCCCATAAGACTTTTATCAACAGCCTTTGCTGCTTCACGGCCTTCATGAATTGCCCATACAACTAATGACTGACCTCTATGCATATCTCCTGCTGTGAATACTTTGTCTACATTTGTCTGATAACTTTCAGGTGCTGTTTTAACATTTGTTCTTTCATTTACAGCAACGCCGAATGCCTTTGTTACATAATCCTGACTACCGAGAAATCCTGCTGCTATTAATACGAGCTGAGCCTTTACTTCGTACTCACTTCCCGGTATTTCCACCATGTTAAATCTTCCCGTCTTTTCATCTTTCTTTGACTCTAATTTAACTAAAACAACTTTTTCAAGATTTCCATTTTTGTCTTTCTTAAATTCTTTGACTGTTGTCTGGTAAACTCTTGGGTCATGTCCAAATACTGCAATTGCTTCTTCCTGACCATAATCTGTCTTGCAGACTTTTGGCCATTCAGGCCATGGGTTATTTGCTGCTCTTTCATCAGGTGCTTTTGGCATCATTTCTAACTGTAATACACTTTTTGCTCCGTGACGGATACATGTACCTACGCAGTCATTTCCTGTATCACCACCACCGATGACAATTACATCTTTACCTTTTGCAGAAATAAAGGTTCCTTCTTTAAGTCCGTTATCAAGCAAACTCTTTGTTGTTGATTTCAAGAAATCTACTGCAAAATAAATTCCATTTGCATCTCTTCCTGTAGCCTTAATATCTCTTGGATTTGTAGCTCCACATGCAAGAATTACCCTGTCATATTCTTTTAATATCTTATCTGCCTTTATATCTTTTCCAATATCTTTACCTGTTACAAATTCAACGCCTTCTTCTTTCATAATATTGATTTTTCTATCAATAATATGCTTTTCAAGTTTCATATTTGGAATTCCGTACATAAGCAATCCACCAACTCTGTCTGCACGTTCAAATACTGTAACATTATGTCCACGTTTATTAAGCTGGTCGGCTGCTGCAAGTCCCGAAGGGCCTGAACCGATAACCGCAACCTTTTTTCCTGTTCTCATTGATGGAGCTTTTGCTGCCGCAAATCCCTTAGCATATGCATTTTCAATAATTGTATTTTCATTTGCTCTACATGAAACCGGATTTCCATTCAATCCACAGGTACATGCCTTTTCACATAAAGCCGGACATACTCTTGATGTAAACTCAGGGAAATTGTTTGTCTTGTGTAAACGATTATAAGCCTGTTCCATATTTCCATGATATAAAAGGTCATTCCACTCAGGTATAAGATTATTTAGAGGACAACCTGATGCCATGCCTGCTAACATTTTACCTGACTGACAAAATGGAACTCCGCAATCCATACATCTTGCAGCCTGGCATCTTTGTTTTTCAAATGATAATGGTTCGTGAAATTCATTAAAGTTTTTTATTCTTTCTTTTGGTGAATAAGCCGGTGCATCTTCACGCTCATATTCTAAAAATCCTGTTGGTTTTCCCATCTTTCTTTCTCCTCTTCATTTAAATTTCTTTCATTAGGACAAGCAGTTCGATTCCGCAGCCTTTGCTGCTTCATCTCACTCGCTTTGCTATCCTACCTCTAACCGATAGGACAAGCAGTTCGATTCCGCAGCCTTTGCTGCTTCATCTCACTCGCTTTGCTATCCTACCTCTAACCGATAGGACAAGCAGTTCGATTCCGCAGCCTTTGCTGCTTCATCTCACTCGCTTTGCTACGCAAATAATAAATAATTACTTCCTTCGGCAGTACGCCAGCGTCCTGCCGACGTAGTAATTATTTATTGCTTGTCCTATCTTGTTGCCGCATAAAATGCTTCGATTTGTGCCTGTTCCGGATTTAATCCTTTTTCTTCCATCTTTGCAATGGCATTTAATATCTTCTTATAATCGTAAGGAATGATTTTCTTGAATTTTGGAAGATATTCTTCAAAGTTTTCAAGTATTTCTTTTCCTCGTACTGAGTTTGTATATTTAACATGTTCTTCAAGCGTTTTCTTTAATTCCTGAACATCATATTTATTTGACAACTCTTCTGTAGATACTAACTCTTTATTTGTTTTCATATATAAATCGTTGTTTTCATCAAGTACATAAGCAACACCGCCGCTCATACCTGCTGCGAAGTTCTTACCTACTTTACCGATAATTACTACACGTCCGCCTGTCATGTATTCACATCCGTGTTCTCCAACACCTTCTACAACTGCTGTAGCACCTGAATTTCTTACACAGAAACGTTCTCCTGCTACACCGTTTATATATGCACTTCCACTTGTAGCACCATATAAAGCAACATTACCGATAATGATATTTTCATCTTGTTTAAACTTAGATTCCTTAGGTGGTTTAACAACGATCTTTCCACCTGATAAACCTTTACCAAGATAATCATTGCTATCACCTGTAAGTTCTATAGTTAATCCCTTAGGAATAAATGCACCAAAGCTCTGTCCGCCGGCACCGTTACATTTTACAACATACATATCGTCATCTAATGTATCGTTATATTTCTTTGTAATTTCTGAGCCAAATATTGTACCAAATGATCTGTCTAAGTTATTTACATCAACTTCAACACTTGCTGCCTTTTTAGCATCTAAAGCCTTGCCTAATTTTTTCAATAATACAGTTACGTCTTTTGTCTGGTCTAACTTAAAGTCATATACATTTTTCTTGTTGTACTGAACTCTTTCATTTGCAAAATCAGCATTGATTATCTTATCAAGATTTACTTCAGGTGCATGACCTGCTGTAACATTTTCTTTTACCTTTAATAAATCAGCTCTACCAACTAATTCATCTACTGTTCTAACGCCAAGTTTTGCCATGTATTCTCTTAATTCCTGAGCTATAAACTTCATAAAGTTTACAACATATTCAGGTTTTCCTTTGAATCTCTTTCTAAGTTCAGGATTCTGTGTTGCCACACCAACAGGACATGTATCAAGGTTACATACTCTCATCATTACGCATCCCATTGTTACTAATGGGGCTGTCGCAAATCCGTATTCTTCTGCACCAAGCATTGCAGCAATTGCTACATCACGTCCACTCATTAACTTACCATCTGTTTCAACAATAACTTTATTTCTTAGACCATTTGCAATCAATGTCTGATGTGCTTCTGCTAATCCAAGTTCCCAAGGAAGACCTGCATTGTAAATTGAATTTCCCGGAGCTGCACCTGTACCACCATCAAATCCTGAAATAAGAATTACCTGCGCTCCTGCTTTTGCAACACCTGCTGCTACAGTACCAACACCTGCTTCTGAAACTAATTTAACTGAAATTCTTGAATCTCTGTTTGCATTTTTCAAATCATAAATCAACTGTGCCAAATCCTCAATTGAATAAATATCATGATGAGGTGGTGGTGAAATTAAGCTTACACCCGGTGTTGAATATCTTGTTTTTGCAATCCAAGGATAAACTTTCTTTCCAGGCAAATGTCCACCTTCACCAGGTTTAGCACCCTGTGCCATTTTAATCTGAATTTCTTCTGCACTTACAAGATATCTTGATGTAACACCAAAACGTCCTGAAGCGACCTGCTTAATCTTTGAACATTTGTTAAGTCCGTCTTTTCCAACAACTAAACGTTCAGGAGCTTCTCCACCTTCACCTGAATTTGATTTTCCGCCAATCATATTCATTGCAATTGCCATTGTTTCATGTGCTTCCTGAGAAATTGAACCATATGACATTGCTCCTGTCTTAAATCTCTTAACAATTGAATCAACACTTTCTACTTCATCAATTGGGATTCCACCATTTTCAGGAAATTTAAAGTCAATTAATCCTCTTAAATGTACCGGACTCATTTCCTCGTCAATCATATGCGTATACTGTTTAAATAAATCATAGTTTCCTGTCCATGTTGCCATTTGAAGAGTATGAATTGTCCGTGGATTATATTTATGTTCTTCTTTTCCACTTCTTAATTTATGAGAACCTGAACTTTCAAGAGTAAGGTCGACATCAAGTCCTAATGGATCAAATGCTTTTGAATGAAGTTCTTCAACATTTTCTTCAATATCATGCATTGTGATACCTTCTACTCTGCTTACAGTTCCTGTAAAATATTTATCAATTACTTCACTACTAATTCCGATTGCTTCAAAAATCTGTGATCCCTGATATGACTGAATTGTTGAAATACCCATCTTAGATGCTATCTTAACTATTCCATGAAGTATCGCATCGTTATAATCATCAATTGCTGCGTATGGGTCTTTATCAATCATATTTTCATCAACCATCTGTTTGATTGTATCATGTGCCAAATAAGGATTGATTGCACTTGCACCATAACCAAGTAATGTTGCAAAATGATGTACGTCTCTTGGTTCACCACTTTCAAGAATAAGTGAAAGTGTTGTTCTTTTCTTTGTTTTTACAAGATGCTGATGTACTGCTGATACAGCTAAAAGTGCCGGTATCTGTACATGATATTCATCTACACCTCTGTCTGAAAGTATTATGATATTTGCTCCATCCTTATGCGCTTTATCTACATCTACGAATACCTGTTCAATAGCTTTCTCTAATGCAATTCCTTTGTAATATACGATTGGAACCTTTGCAGCCTTAAATCCATCTACATTCATATTTTCAATCTTAAGTAAATCTGTACTTGTAAGAATTGGATTATGAATTTTTAATACCTTACAGTTTTCAGGTTTTTCTTCTAAGATATTTCCGTCTTTACCTATATAAACAGAAGTTGATGTAACTATTTCTTCTCTGATTGCATCAATAGGTGGATTTGTTACCTGAGCAAATAATTGCTTAAAGTAATTGTATAATGGATTCTTTGCTTCACTAAGTACTGCTATTGGTGTATCTTTACCCATTGCACTAATTCCTTCTGCTCCGTTATTTGCCATTGGAATTATCTTCTTTAAATCTTCATAAGTGTACCCAAAGTTTTTCTGTAATCTCTGTCTTTCTTCCTTTGTATATGATTCAACTTTTTTATTTGGAATCTTTATATCTTTCAAATATACAAGATTGTTATTTAACCATTCACCATATGGTTTTCTTGTTGCATATTCTTCTTTTAATTCATCATCATCAATTAATTTTCCATTTACAGTATCTACAAGAAGCATACGTCCTGGACGAAGTCTATCTTTTACTACTATTTTTGCAGGGTCAATTTCAAGAACACCTACTTCTGATGAAAGAATCAACTGGTCATCATCTGTAATATAATATCTTGATGGTCTTAGTCCGTTTCTATCAAGGATTGCTCCCATGTAATCTCCATCTGAGAAAAGGATAGATGCCGGTCCATCCCATGGTTCCATCATTGTTGCATAATACTGATAGAAGTCTTTTTTGCTCTGTGAAATTGTGTTGTTATTTTCCCATGGTTCAGGAATACACATCATTACTGCAAGAGGCAAATCTACTCCATTCATTACTAAGAATTCTAATGTATTATCAAGCATTGCTGAGTCAGAACCATTTGTATCTACTACAGGCATAACTTTCTGAATAGAATTTTTCATATATTCACTATCCATTGATTCTTCTCTTGCAAGCATGTTATCTGCATTTCCACGAATTGTATTTATTTCTCCATTATGAACAATAAATCTATTTGGATGAGCTCTCTTCCAACTTGGATTTGTGTTAGTTGAGAATCTTGAATGAACCATTGCTATAGCTGATTCAAAATCTTTACTCTGTAAATCATCAAAAAACATTCTAAGTTCTCCAACTAAGAACATACCTTTGTATACTATTGTTCTACTTGACATTGAAACTGTATATGTTCCAACACTGCTGTGTGAAAATACTCTTCTTACAATGTATAATTTTCTATCAAAAGGTAATCCTTTTTCTACATCTTCAGGTTTCTTTATGAAGCACTGCATAATGTATGGCATGCATTCAACTGCCTTAGTTCCTAAAATTTCAGGATGTGTTGGTACTTCTCTCCATCCTAAGAATTCAAGTCCTTCTTTCTCAACTATTATTTCAAGCATTTTCATTTCACGCTTACGGACAAGTTCGTCCTGAGACATAAAGAACATTCCAACTCCGTATTCTCTTTCATTTCCAATGTCAAATCCTAAATTCTTTGTAGCTTTCTTAAAGAACTTATGTGAAATCTGTAACAAAATACCAACTCCGTCACCAGTCTTTCCTTCTGCGTCCTTACCTGCTCTATGCTCAAGATTTTCTACTATCTTTAAAGCATTTTCTACTGTTTCATGAGATTTGATACCTTTAATGTTTACAACTGCACCAATACCACAGTTATCATGTTCAAATCTTTCATCGTATAAGCCATCTTTTTTTGCTTTCTCAAATAATTCGTTTTGATTCATCGTATCCCTCCTGATAGTTAGAATATAAAAAAGGTACAAAGGACTGCCTCAGTTGCATAGCAACACTGAAGTACGCCTTTGTACCTTTATGCTTACTTTTTTATTTACTTAATTTTATAAACTATTTTTATGACAAAATCAAGTAAAATTAAGTAAAAAATACATATTTTTTTATTTTTTTTACTTTCTCTATTTTAAGTATGTGCCTTAACTTAGTTTGTCTTAACTAATTTAACCATTTGGTTTACTTTAGAAAGCCTTTTATAAAAAAATTCTTCCATGCAAAAATGCTTTTCTTTATGCACGGAAGAATTTTTATTTATTAACTATTAAGGAAATCCTTAATCTTCTTACTTCTAACAGGATTTCTTAACTTTCTTAATGCCTTAGCTTCAATCTGTCTGATACGCTCTCTTGTAACGTTGAATTCCTTTCCAACTTCTTCAAGAGTTCTTGGATGTCCGTCTCTTAAACCAAATCTTAAGATAATAACTTCCTTTTCACGTTCTTTCAAATCTTCAAGTAATACATCAATGTGTTCTCTAAGCATAACTGATTCAATGTTAGCTTCCGGAGTAACTGTATTGTTGTCTGCAACAAAATCTCCTAAGTTAGAATCATCTTCTTCACCGATAGGTGTTTCTAATGATGCAGGCTCTCTTGCTATCTGCATTATCTCTAAAACTTTTTCTTCTGTTATATCTAATGCATTGGCTAATTCCTGAGTTGATGGCTCGTAACCTAACTCTAAAGTTAATTTACGCTGCATCTTTGACATTCTGTTAATTGTCTCAACCATATGAACAGGTACACGGATTGTTCTTGCGTGGTCTGCAAGTGCTCTTGTTACAGACTGTCTAATCCACCATGTAGCATATGTACTCAGCTTATATCCTTTTTCGTAATCAAATTTTTCAACACCTTTTATGAGTCCTAAGTTTCCCTCCTGTACTAAATCAAGGAAACTCATACCTCTTCCTGTGTATCTCTTAGCAATACTAACAACAAGACGTAAATTAGCTTCTATTAATTTGTCTTTAGCAACAGGATCGCCTTCTGATTTACGTTTGGCAAGTTCAAGTTCTTCTTCTGCAGTTAACAATGGAACTGTACCTATTTCTTTTAAGTACATTCTAACAGGGTCTTCTGTTCCGACACCTTCAAGTAAACCAACATTATCTAATTCAACAATTTCTTCTTCATCTTCAAAATCGTCATCTGTAGGTTCTAAATCAATAGGGCCTTCTGCTGCAAGTGTCAAATCTGCTTCTGTTGGTTCTGCATCAGATGCAGTTTCTTCTGCATTATCCACCTCTTCATTATCAGTATCATCTACCGCTTCCACATCAGTTTTCACACTTGTCTTCTTTGTTGATTTCTTTGTTTCTGACTTTCCGTCTGAATCACCTGTTTTAATTGTCAATCCATTTTCAATTATATACTCGGCAATAGCATCTTTATGTTCGCCTGTAAGTGGAATCCCCTGAAATATGTTATCAACATCAGCAGTTGTAACCACTCCACCATTCTTCTTGCCAAGTTCTACTAATTCTGTCAGTTTTTCTGTAAAGTCTTTCTTCTTCACTACAGCAATCCCTTTCTTTGAATTTGAATAACTCCGACTAATCATGAACTCATAAATATATAAAACTCTCTTCGTCGAGATAGACCTATCCACATTAAGTGTTGGTTATTCAACTTACAATTATACGCATATGTTTAAAATCCGTCAACATTATTTTTAAATATTTTGTAAAAAAATACGCAAATTTGTATCAATGAGTAGATATTGCATAATTACTGTCTACTTATTATGAATATTTGGTAGGATTATTGGAATGCGTAGCACGGAACAATCCGTAAACATCAAAGTTGGTGCTTTTGATTCCAACATATTTTATTCTGAAATAATTTCTCCTCCGCAAAGCACATATCCATCCTCATATACAACTAAAGATTGTCCCGGGGTCACTGCTCTTTGAGGTTTGTCAAATTCACAATACAATTTTTCATCTTCCATCCACACAGTACAGTCTGCCCCTTCATGGTTATATCTTATTTTCGCAAATGCTCTTTGTTTTCCACTAATACTTTCCTTTGCCATCATATTAACATTGTGCGCAACTACTATCTTTTTAAACAGGGATTCATTGTCGCATACCACAATCTGATTCTTATTGGCATTGATTTCACAAACATACATATTTTTATTTTGCAATTTCAAACCTTTTCGCTGTCCGACTGTATAAAAAATAATTCCTTTATGTTTTCCAACAACTTCTCCACCCATTGTCACAATATCTCCCGGTATTGCCCTTTTTCCTGTTTCTTTGTATATAAAATTTGCATATTTTCCATCGGGAATAAAGCACATATCCTGACTGTCTTTTTTATGTGCAACAGGAATTCCTACTCTTTCAGCAATCTTTCGCACTTCATCTTTTTCATAGATGCCAAGAGGCATAATTGTATGTTCTAACTGTTCCTGAGTCAGTAAATGTAATGCATATGTCTGGTCTTTTTTTGCCGTTTTTGAATTTTTAATTGCGTACCTTCCATTTTCTAATTTTTCTATCTTTGCATAATGACCTGTTGCAATATAATCCGCTCCTAAATTTCCTGCCTTTTCCCTTAAAGCCTGCCATTTTACATATCTGTTGCATACCACACAAGGATTAGGTGTCTTTCCGTCATTATAAGTTTTAACAAAATATTCTATAACATTTTTATGAAATTCTTCATTAAAATTAAGCACATAATGAGGAATACCCAAATACGCCGCCACTTTTCTTGCGTCTTCCACCTCTGCTATTCCTGTTTCTCCACTTTCAGGAATATCTTTCTGCCACACCTGCATTGTAACGCCAATTACATTGTAACCCTGTTCCTTTAATAAATATGCCGTAACCGATGAGTCAACTCCCCCTGATAACCCTACTACAACTGTTTTATTTTTCATTTTTGACCTCTTAAATATTTCTTATTTTTATAGACATCATGTTGTCTTTTTTCTTATCCTCTATTATAATATTTTTGTAAATAACTTCAAGTAAAGGAAAGGCCATTATACCATATGTAATGGCTAATATTATACATGAATATTAAAATAGATAAACGTAGTCAGCGCACAAGGGAAGCTTTGAAGAAAACGCTTGCGCAAATGATGATAAAACAGAATATTAATGATATTACAATTAAAAATCTTGTTGTTCTTGCAAATATAAACCGTTCAACTTTTTATCTACATTATACGGATATATTTGACCTATTACAAGAAATGGAAAACGACATTATTTCCCAGATTCAGAAGGTACTTGATTCCTATCCTTCATTATCGAGAGCTCAAAGTTACAGTTTTGTAACTGACCTGATTTCTGTTTTTGAAGCAAACAGAGATTCATTAAAAGCTTTAATGGGATATCACGGCGATGCATTTTTTATACAACGTATGGAAGACGTAATCGAAAGTAAGGTAAGAAAACAGATTAATCTTATATATTGTTTTAACAAATCAATCGCCCCTGAATATGTTTATTCGTTTTTAAGAAGCGGTTGTATTGGAATGCTTAAAACATGGATTTTTTCTGATTGCGTTACACCACCTGAAGAAATGGCTGTATTTGTATACAACACAGTCCATGATATTATCACAAGACTTATAGAAGATACTTCTAAGTAATATATGAAAAATTTTTGATAAACATAAAAAATGAACACAAATTCGTTATCACTAAACGTAACTTATTTGTGTTCATCTTTTTTATCTTTTTATCGCAATCAGTTCTTCATCATCTTCTCTGTTGGTATCAGAAAATTCACTTATAAAACCATAAATATAATTTTCTGAAATACACTGAGGCCTAATTAATTTTCCCTTCAAATCATAATTTATTTTCCAGTCCGTAATATTTCCCGTTTTCATATCACATTCCTTATATCTTGGTTCTACAGAATACACCTCTGCCTCTGCTTTTTCTATTGTAGACACACCATTTGCGTCTTCTTCTCCATACTTTCTACAAACAAAAAACATTCAGACTTTCGTGTGGTTTATTACACATGAAATCCAAATGCTTTTTATAATTAATTTTATAAAATTCTAAATAAGCTAAATTTTTCACCCCGTATATCCCCACAATTAACTAAAATAATTTAATTTACATCATCAGCCGGTACAATTGGTGACCATCCATCATCCTGTCCCGGATATTCTTCTGAGTCGCCACTTACCTGTTCATCTGCCGTATTTTCGTTATTACTTTCATTATCAGCTGCATTGCCATCTTCTATCATGTCTACTGAATCCCAATAATTCGTTTCGCCTTCAGCTGATTCGTTATCCATTGAATTGTTGTCATCTGCCTCATCTGTCTGATAATTAGTTGTTGTCACTTCCATCTTATTCTCAGCATCTTTTCCGGTGCCTGAAGGATGTAACACAACAATCAAAACTACTGCTAAAATAACTGCCACAATTCCTTCTATAATTATACTTTTTTTCTTTGGCATAAATACCACCCCTTAGTACAGATAGTTTAATTTAAACATCATCCATACCATATGTCAATATTATTATTCATTTTCAATTTTATCTACATACTGAGACTTGTAATATAAGTAAAGTCCCTTATATTCCTCACTATGTTTGTCCATCATATGTCCATGCATATCATCTAAATGCAATTCTTTATTTACCCTCTTAGTAATATGCAAAGCTATATTTTCACAGTGGCTGGCAATTCTCTCAAAATTAGTAAGTAAATCTAATAAAGTAATACCTGCTTCTATACTACATTGTCCGTTTTCCAATCTTGAAATATGATTGTCTTTTATCATATTTTTTAATCTTGAAATTATCTTAACCATTGGCTCTACTCTGATAACTGATATTTCATCATCTTCTTTAAATGCCTGGAATGTTGTATTAATAATAGATTCTATTGCATCTACTAAGACCTCAACTTCTTTTAACCCCTTATCAGAAAAATGAGCTTTTCTTTCATTCATTTCTTCCATAAGGAATGAAATATTTATACAGTGATCACCTATTCTTTCCAAATCTCCAACTGAATTTAATAATTCAGATACGACTCTTTTTCCATCTCCAGGAAGCTGTTTTGCATCTATCTTTAAAATGTATGAACTTAAAACGCTTTCACATTTATCAATAAAGTCTTCATTTTTTCTTGCTTCATCTAATAACTTAATATCAAAATGTTTAATGAGCTCGCATGCAATCTTATAGTTATTTGATATTGCATCCGTCATTGCCCACATAACTTCTTTACTCTGCTTTAAAGCTACTGTAGGTGTTTTTAATAACATTGGATCAAGTGTTCCAAGTTCTTTATCCATAAGAGACTCTTCTTCATTTCCAACAATCTTTCCTGTCAAATCACCTACTTTATCTGCAAATGGAAGTAAAACTAAACTTGTAACAAGGTTAAATCCTACATGGATAATAGCAATCTTACTTCTGTTTACAGTTTCTCCAAATATTGCTAAACCAAATGCTTCTTTACATACACAGAATATAACCATAAATGAAAATGCACCTATAATATTAAACAATAAATAGCTAAGAGAAACTCTTTTTGCTTTTTTATTTGCACCGATTCCACCTAAAATAATAGCAACACATTTACCAATGTTCTGACCGATAATAATAGGAATTGCAGTTCCATATGTTACTACTCCTGTAGCGGAAAGTGCCTGTAAAATACCTACTGAAGCAGATGAACTCTGAATAATTGCCGTAAGTACCATACCTATTAAAAATGCAAGTAATGGATTACTTATTGTTCCAAACATATGCTCAATAGCTGCCGTAATCTGTGCATTACCGCTAAACACAGATTCCATTGTTGTCATACCTGTAAAAAGTATGCCAAGACCAACTAAAATTCCCGCTGTATCTTTTAATTTCTTTTTCTTAGAGAAAAGAATAATAAAAGCACCTACAACCAATAACACGCATGCTAAATATTTAGGCTTAACTAATTTTAAAATTAAAAGATTATCACCAACATCTCCTAAACTTAAAATAATAGCTGTCGCTGTACTACCAACATTGGCACCAAATACTACCGGAATAGCCTGTCCTAATTTCATAATTCCGGCATTTACAAATCCGATAAGCATAAGTGTAGTTGCCGCTGAGCTCTGAATAATGGCAGTTACCCCTGTTCCAAGGCCCCAACCTTTAAGCTGTCCTGTTCTTTTGCTCTTTCCTGTTGTCAGCTTTTCCAAAATCTTTTCAAGACTTCCACCTGCTAACTTTTCAAGAGATGAACCCATAAGACTCATTCCATACAAAAACAGTCCTACGCCACCAAGTAACTCTAATACTAAAAGTACATAGTCCATAATTACTTTCTCCTTGCACACTATGTATTGCCCCCTCCCTTTGGTCGGTGGCTAATCGTCGGAAACACTTATATATAATGAACTTTGTCCATTTTGTTTCCTATGGAAAATAGATATTTTACTTCATTTTTTCTTATTTTTTCCTTGATTTTTACATATAATTTACATATCCATAGTCCATAATAACGAATACACATACTTTTTTCAATAAAAATTTTAATGTTATTTAAAGTTGTGAAATTATCTTTGCTATAGCATCCTCAGTGTTTGCAACCGTAATTCTGTCAGCCTTTTCTTTCAATTCTTTTACTGCATTACCTACTGCATATCCAATATCAGAACATTCAATCATATTTATATCATTTTCATTATCTCCAATTCCGATTGTAGTATGAATAGTATTTCCATTTTCTTTTCCTAAATGTTCTTTCAAATATTTTATTGCAATTCCTTTTCCACTGTCTATCGACTGCATTTCTATTCCTTCGGGCCAGCTTAAATCAAATCTGAATTTATCCCCAAATCTTATTTTTAACTGCTCCTGCAATTTTTTTGTTACATCAGCAGGTTGAATAAACAGATTTTTATATAAATAATCCGGAAGCTTTGTTATATATTCTTCCAAACTATTTTCATCATACTTATGTTCTGCCGGCTTATAACCTACACTTTCATATATGTTTCCACTTGTCCATATTTCCCATATTTGTGGCCATTCTTCATTTACATATCTTAAAACTTTAGCAAAACGCTCTTTCTCCATTTTCCATGAATTTAACATTTTCTCTGCGTTAATATCATAGAGTACCGCACCATTTAAGGATACTATTGGTGCATTAACCTTAAATTTATCTTTAAAATTATTTGCGAAATGAGGAAATCTGCCTGTAGCTAATGTAAATAATCCACCCTCTTCTTCAAAATATTTAATAGCCTCTGCATTTGCATCTGATACTTTTCCTTCATTGTCTGTCAATGTTCCATCGCAATCCGTGCAAATAAGATATCCCTTAAACTTATTCATATGTTTCTCTCCATAATTAAATTTTATTAACATTTTTGTAAGTTTTGATTACACTATGATGTTAACATATAACTATATTTATTTACACTATTTTGTTGTATACTCTATTATGAATTTAAATATTTAGGAGAATTAATTGATATGAATATTACAAATACAGATATTATTTTGGCATCTAAATCGCCAAGACGTATGGAACTAATGAAGCAGGCAGGGTATGACTTTAAAATTGTTACTTCTGACACTCCTGAAATCACAACTAAAACTGCTCCTTTTGACGTAGCCATGGAACTTTCATCTATCAAAGCTTTTGGCGTTGCAAATTCCCTTTCTTTATTGGAGAACGACACTTTAATTATTGGAGCTGATACTGTAGTCTTTTGCGATGATGAAATCATGGGAAAACCATCTGATTATGATGATGCATTTCGTATGTTAAAGAAATTACAGAATAAAACGCATCAGGTTTATACAGGCGTAACCTTACTTCATTACACATCCGGAAATTCATCTCCGAAAGTTAAATCTTTTTATGAAAAAACAGATGTACATGTATGCCCTATGACTGACGATGAAATAAACAGTTATATTAATACAAAAGATTCTTTTGATAAAGCCGGAGCATATGGAATTCAGGGACCATTTGCAATTCATATTGAGAAAATAAATGGTGATTACAACAACGTAGTAGGTCTTCCTATTTCGCGCTTATATCATGAAATCAATAATTTTTCAGACTTGTGTTAACTTGTTCAACTGATATGTACCTAGAATTCCGGACATTTTTGTCCGGCAAAGAAGGTACATACAGTTTGTGAAGAGTTCTTATTATACTTATTATAAAACCTGATTTATTGAAAAGTCTTCATTAACCAATACAAATCCCGGTTTTTTGCCTATTTCTATAGTTCCAAATTCATCAAGAATTCCTATTGCCTTTGCCGGATTATAAGTTGCTGCTTTAATCGCATCTGCTATAGGGATTCCAAATTCTATGGCCTTAACCATACAGTCGTAAACATTTGTTACGCTTCCTGCCAGTTCTCCTGTAACAAGTCTTGCCTCATTTCCTTTCTTTATAACAACCTGACCACCTAACTCTGATTCACCATCAGGCATTCCACAAGCTCTCATGCTATCACTTATAAGTATTACTCTGTCGCTTCCAAACATTGAAAATGTTGCTCTTACAACTGAAGGATGAATATGTACTCCATCGCAAATCAATTCTGCTGTAACATTTTTGGCATCCCTTGCTGCACCTACAACGCCCGGATTTCTATGATTTAATCCTGTCATTGCATTATATAAATGTGTTGCATGTTTTGCTCCGCTTTCATATGCCAATGTTGCTTCATCATAATTTGCCATTGTATGTCCTACTGAGAATCTGACTTTATCGTGTAATTTTGAAATACACTCTATAGCGCCTTCTCTTTCAGGTGCTATTGTTACAAGCTTTACCATATTACCTGATTCGTCAATAAGTTCCTGTAACATCTCTGCGTCCGGTTTCTGAACATATTCAGGATTCTGAGCTCCTACCCTGTCTGGAGATATAAATGGGCCTTCAAGATTTATCCCTACCAGCTTTGCCTTTAATTTTTCTAAAGCATTTACCTGTTCATTATTTTTTTCCAAAGACTTAGTATTCATTTGAATATCCTTATATTCTTTTGCATTTTTGCAAATTTCCATAAGACGTTGTTTTGGCAATGTCATTGTTGCCGGACAAATGGCAGCTATTCCATGCTCTTTTTCATATTCTGCCATTTTTTCTACAGCTTCAAGTGTTGCATCACAAAAATCACTGCCAACACATCCGTGAAAATGGATGTCTACAAGCCCCGGAATTACCATTAAGCCATTAGCATCGATAATTCTTGTGTAATTATTATCTGATTTATTGTTATTTGCATCTGTACTACCACTAATATCACTTGAATTATTTGTACTGTCACCATTATTTCCAAAATATATAATATCCTTAATTTCACCTTTATCTAATATTATATCTGCCTTTTCAAATGAAAAATTCTTTGTAAAAACCTTACCATTCTTTATAATTTCCATAAAACCCTCACTTTTGCTTTTCTATAAAATTAATCCTTTATTAACACAAAGAAATTACCAAAATACGAAATTTAACCGAAAGTTTAAATAAAGTTATTTTAGTAATTGCTTTTACTTGTTTTAGTATTCTACTTATTTACACATAATTACTGTTACATCGTTATGTAACTGTAATACTGATGCCGGTACTTTTGGAGTTACCGGTCCAAAGAAGGCTTTTTTAGCTATCTCTGCCTTACCTTCACCACTTACTACAACAACAATCTTTTTAGCCTGCATTATGGCTTTAATTCCCATTGTATAAGCTTCCTTAGGTACTTCATCGATAGTATCAAAGAATCTTGAATTTGCCTTAACAGTACTTTCTGTCAATTTAACGCAATGAGTTTCTTTTTCAAATGCTTCACCTGGTTCGTTAAATCCGATATGTCCATTATTTCCAAGACCTAAAAGTTGTAAATCAACCCCTCCTGATTCTCTTATTATTCTATTATAATCTGAGCATGCTTTATCAGAATCCATTTCCAAACCATCAGGCACATATGTATTCTTTTTATCAATATTGATACGATCAAACAAATGCTTGTTCATAAAATATCTATAACTCTGTTCATTATCAGGAGCAATTCCTTTATATTCATCTAAATTAATTGTAGTAACATTAGAAAAGTCTAAATCACCTTTCTCGTACCAGCGAATCAACTGTTCGTAAGTTCCTATTGGTGTAGAACCCGTTGCCAACCCAATGACACTATTTGGCTTAATTATTATCTGAGCTGAAATAATATTTGCTGCAGTTCTGCTCATATGATAATAATCCTGTGTTTCTATAACACGCATTTATTTTCCTTTCCCTCCATAATTTCTGTAATCCGATGGAGATTTTCCTACATAACTTTTGAATATACGGCAAAAGTGTGTTACATCCTGAAAACCTACGCGTTCAGATACATCCTGAATCTTATAATTTTTATTCTCTAACAAATCTTTCGCCTTATCTATTCTTATTGTGTTAACTATTTCAAAAAATCCTCTTCCTGTGTACTGATTAAGTAACTTACTTAAATGCCAGCTACTTATAAAACATTGTTCAGCCACATCTAAAAGACTTAATTTCAATTTGTAATGTTCATATATAAATTTCAATGCGTTTTTAAGTATAAAATTGTTAGCATCAGTACATTTTAATCTATCCTTTTCAGGAGTATCACATTCAGGATGATTTTTTATAAATGTTTCATATATATAATTCTCTTCTTCATCTGAACGGTTCCATATAGAATCAATTTCTGCATTGCTGCTATCATTTCCCTTCTGCTTAAGATTGTTAGTCATTGCACTTATTGCTTCTTCTAACTCATCTATCTTTGACGGTTTTAATAAAAATCTTGTCACTCCAAGCTTTATAGCCTGCTGTGCATATTCAAAATTTCTAAATCCTGTCAATAAACACACTTCAATATCGGGATACTCAGACTTAATTGCTGCAACCATTGCAAGTCCGTCCATATTATTCATTGATATATCTGAAATTAAAATGTCAGGTTTTATTTTTCTCATAAGTTCTAAACCTGCTAATCCATTGCTGGCTGTACCAACAATTTCACAATTCCAATTTGCCCATTCAATTCCTAATTTAAGCCCCTCTACTATAATCGGCTCGTCATCCACGATAATTACTTTATACATAAAACTCTCTCCTTATTATCCCTTAACAGCACCTACTGTCATACCTTTAATAATGTATTTCTGTAATGCCATATATACTACTAAAATAGGTATTACAATCAAAGTTACTGATGTGAACAGCATACCATAATTTACACCTTCTTTTGAAGCAATATTATTAAGAAGAATTGTAATTGCCCAGTTATCTTTTGTTCTAAGGAAGAACATCTGAGTAAACAAATCATTGTAGCTCCAAAGGAAACTGAAAATTCCAACTGTTACAAATGATGGCTTTGATAGCGGCATGATTATTCTAAAATAAATCTGGAATATATTACAGCCTTCCATATACGCTGCCTCTTCCAGTTCCACCGGAAGCCCTCTCATGTAACTTCTGAGTACTATTATAGCAAATGACATATTTCCTGCAATCTGCGGAAGTATAACTGATAACAAATTTAATGAAACATGTGGTGTGTTTACAATTCCCCAACCTGTCATCATTCTTAATACAGGAATGATGGTGGAGTAGATAGGGAACATCATTCCTGCGTAAAGTAAGGCATCCAAAATTCCCTTGCCCGGGAACTTATACCTCGTTAATATATAAGCTGCCATTCCGGAGAATAGAATAACAACTACTGCAACAGTACCAGATATAATAAAACTGTTCCTGTATGCATTCAAAATGTCATAGTTGGCAAATACTGCTTTATAATTATCTAATGAGAACAGTTTACCAACAGGCAATGCAAATGAATTATTGTATATTGCCTTTTTATTTTTAAACGAATTCATGATGGACCATAGCAGAGGGAAAATTGTCGTAAGAGCCCAAACAATAAGAATTGTATATACAAATACCAAAGATATTTTAAAATTTTTCTTCTTCATGTCTTTTCTCCCTTCTATACATCATAATCGTCATTTGTCTTAAATATTTGATTTACTACAATTGACAATACTACACCTATTATTACAATAACAACTGCTATTGCCGAACTGTAGTCAACATCTACATATACTTTTGAGTACATGTATGTTCCTGTTAACCATGTATTTGACATACCATTTACAAACATTGTCCATGGTAAATCGAATACTTTTAAAGCTCCTGTTACTGCTAATACTACGCATGTACAAATACTATTTCTTAATAATGGAAGCGTTACATATCTAACCTGCTGAAGCTTTGAAGCTCCATCAATTTCTGCTGCTTCATATAAATCTTCCGGTATTCCGCTTAATCCCGTAAGTAAAATTATGAAATAAAATCCAACATATTGCCATATAACCGGAACAAGCATTGTAAACATCGGATATGTTGCCTTCCAGTCAATCAATTCATTTTTACCTGCATCCAAAACACCAATAAGCTGTAGAAGCTGATTTATCATTCCTTTATCATAAAGGAAAACTAAGTTAAACAATAAGCCAAGGGCTGTTGCTGAAATAACAATTGGGAAAAAATATACTACTCTGAAAAATCCTGCACCTTTCTTTATATTGCTTACTAACAATGAAAGAACAATAGCCAGTCCTACTTCTCCAACAATTGTTGCTATAATCATAATTCCTGTATTTTTCAAGGCTATTAACATTTTTGGATCCTTGAAAATTTCAAGATAATTTTTGTAAAACGGAGCATTCCATTTGTCAGCTGCCGTCCCCATATACTTTATATGTTGAAAACTGTTAATTATGTTTTGTATGAATGGGTAGTAAAGAAATATCAACATAAAAACAAATGCCGGTATTAAGAAAAATGCAATATATTTTTTGTTTTGGTATATTTTTGCACCCATATTATATCTCCTTATTTTTTTAAAGCCGGAAGGTTTTTGTTCCTTCCGGCTCTAATTTCTACTTGATTATTTTAATAATTTATTCACCAGAATTAATTGTTAATGCTTCATCTACAGCTGCTGCAACTTTTGTGTTACCCTGAACAATATCTGCCATACCTGCAAAAATAGGATCTTTTGCTGCTGTTGATAAACTATCCTGTACAGCTGGAGAAATTCCAGTTGCTCCTGCACATAATTCTACACCTGCATTTGCAAGGCTTGACATTGAATCAGCGTCAACTGTTGCACCATTCTTTAATGCTGTTGCTGAGCTTCCTGCAAATTTTGATACCATTTCATCACTTGTCATGTATTCAATGAAATCTACAGCTGCTGCACGTTTTTCAGGATCATCCCAGCATTTCTTTGTAATATAGTAACCACTTGAAAGACCACCGATAAGGTCTGTTGACTTACGATTTCCTTTTCCAGGAACGTATGTAACTGTGTAATTATCAATATCATCTACTGCTTCTTCAATACCACCAACTTTCCATGAACCATCAATTAAGAAAGCTGCTTTATCAGATGTAAATAACTCAAATGTTTCACTATCTGATGCTGTTAATGTATTGTCTGGGAAATATCCTTTTTCATAAAGGTCTTTGATATCATTGATACCATTTACCCAAGCTTTACCATATTCATCATCTGCTGATTTAGGTAATGTACTATGTGTAGCTACATCCTGGAAGTTGAAAATTGTGTATTCAAACCAATAATGTGGAATTTCCTGTAATGAAGCTGCTATTGGTGTGTAACCTGCTTTCTTTATTGTTTCACACATTGTCATAAATTCATCCCAAGTTGTATCTGCTGTTGGAGCTTCAACTCCTGCTTCTTTAAGTACATCCTTGTTTACAAATAATCCTTCCCAGTATCCATTAACCGGTACTGAATAATTCTTTCCATCTACAGGTGATGCTCCAAGCATGTCATCTTTCATATTTGATGCATAATCAGGATATTCCTGTCTGATTTCATCAATTGAAACTACCTTACCCTGTTCAACGAACTGGTTTGAATCAACTCCGTTGAAGAAGAATAATACATCCGGTTCTGAACCCGTTTCAAAGTCTGTAATAACTCTTGATTTAAATGTTTCATCAGATGTTGCTGAACTATCTTCAATCTTGTTTCCTGTTTCTTTAGTCCATGCAGCACAGGCATCTTTGTAATTTCCTGCGTTTGTGTCTTCACCTGCATAAGTTGTTGTAACCTTTAATGTTACCTTTCCTGAATCTGCTTTGTCTTTGTTGTCGCTGCTGCTTGCGGCATCTCCATTGCTTCCGCATCCAACCATGGATACTGCCATAAGTCCTGCGAGCATAAGTGCTAATGGTTTTCTCATATAACTCCTCCAATCCATTCACTGATACCTTTTCTTTCTTCCTTATAACCATATGCTTTTTTTATTTGGTTATAAGTTTTTTCCGTATCTATTATTTATTACATGTATTATTCTATTCGAATTGCACAAAAAAGTTAATGATTTTGCTTGTTTATTTGTTGAATATAGTTGTTCATTTTTGTATAAAATATTTAATCTTTTTGCAAAAATTTGTATTTTCTTGTTTTCAATTTAAAAATTTTGCTATTATTGTCAATTTTCCATTTTGGACCTATCTATTTTCAGTTTACTTTCAGTAAGATTGTCATCAATGTTTTCTATAGATAAACCACTGTTTTCACCATATAAAAGCTTAAGTCTCATGTTTACATTTCTAATTCCGATATTATGTACATTCTCTTCCAGTTTCTGATCCGAAAGTAATATTTCTATCTTCGCTTTATCAGCCTCAGTCATATTTCCATTATTATGAACAACTATATACAAGTTATTGTAATCTGCATATATTTTCAGGCTTCCTATAATATTTCCCTCTTTATCTCCTCCATGCTCTACAGCATTTTCTACAATTGGCTGTACTATAAGTCTTGGAATCTTTAAATTAAGTAAATTTTCATCCACATCTTTATCAAAATGGAATCGGCTTCCAAATCTCTGATGAATGATATACAAATAAGCATCTACATACTTAAGTTCCTCTTCAATAGTGATGAATTTTTCTTTTTTTCTATTCATTGTCGCTTCCATCATTACTCCAAGAGATTCAATCATTCCACTTACATCATGATTTCCACTCATTCTGGCCTTCCAGTTAATAATCTCCAATGTATTATTTAGAAAATGTGGATTAATCTGTGACTGCAACGCTTGCATATTTGCATCTCTTAATGCTACTTCTTCTGCATATATTCGATTAAAAGATTCTTCAAGTCCTAATGACATATGGTTAAATGTATCTATTAGTTTTCCAAATTCTCTATTTTCTTCAAATGCAGGTAAAGTTATTCCATATTCTCCTTCTTCAATCTTTTCAGACATTTCCATCAAATCTGAAATTGGTTTATTGATATTTCTGTAAAAATAATAAAATGTTAACGCTGCCAATAAAATTGTAATCAAAATGATTAATACATATATATATACATACGTAAACGATTCATTAAGTACTTCCATTCGATTTAATTTAACAATATATGTAAACTGCTGATTATTGCATCTTGTGTACAGATTTACAGTATAATTGTTACTATCATAATTGCTTTCTGTTTCTGTAACTTCTCCATAATTTCTTTTATTATTATCAGCATAAATTTTGAATTTTTCATTATTTATATCATTTTCATAATCAGGTTCACATACCATATCTCCATCTAGAAATATAGCCCCATTTTCTCTCCACACTACATTATCCATGCTTTTAAACATATTTGATTTATTTATTTCCATAACAATAATTGCATAAGGATTGTAATCACTTGTAACCAGATTTCTAACTAAATACAGATGTTCTCCTATCTCTACAAATTTAGTATTAGTTCCCATTCTTTGAGCTACTGACTTTATCTGTGTCATAGCATTATTTTTAAAATCTGAAATACTTGCATAAGTCGCTCCCGCAACATTGCTATACGTATAATATTCCATTGTTGTTTTTTCTTTAAATACAACAATTGTGCTTGAAATCATTGAATTATATTTGTACTTTTCACTAAGATAACTAGATATTTCTCTGTACATTACCGCTTCATTTTTATCTTTTAGGAATTGTAAATAACTTGTTCTTATGACATTGTCATATGAAGCCTGCTTTGATTCCTGTATTACTTTTTCTATATTACTGTTGCAGTTTTCTGCAGCATTTTCCATAGATGTAACTACTGTATTTCTTACCTGATTAGAAGTTTTTGAAGCTGACGAGAAAAAAAGAACAACCGACAATGCTCCAAACGGTACTACAAGGCATATTACCAGCAGTCGAATCATCCCAAAGGTCAGATTTGCCTTTTTCCTTTCTTTGTTTAGTGCATTATATCTGTTGTTCTTTTTCATTATTAGTCTCCCTTCAACTTTTACTATTATTTCTGTCGGGAAACTTATTTATTATTCTGTTACTAATATTATATAAATAATTATTATGTAAATGACTTATTAAACTTATGTTACTCCAAAATTACTACTTTAATCCTAAGAATTTCTCATATATTTCACAAACTTCAATAGCCTGTTCTTTTGTTGGCATTTCACAGAAAATACGAATCAACGGTTCAGTTCCTGAGAATCTGCCAATTACCCATCCTCCGTTTTCAAAATAAACTTTGCTTCCATCCATATACGAAACATGCTGAATCTTATATGGCAATTCAGGAATCTGTTTATCTTCGATTAATATTTTGTGAATTTCTTCTTTCTTTTCTTTTGTAAATTTGTAGTCACGCTCTTCCATATAAATAGCTCCGCATTCAGCTTCAATGTCTTTATATATTTCAGATAACTTTCTTCCTGTAACTGCTATCATTTCTATAAGTAACATTGCTGCGTAAATACCATCTTTACCATTAATATGTCCACGTACTGTAAGTCCTCCGGAAGATTCCCCGCCAATAACTGCATTTTCTTCAGTCATTTTTGCTGATATATACTTAAAACCTACCGGAACTTCGTAACAAGTTTCCCCAAACTTATTTGCTACCTTATCAAGCATATGTGTTGTAGCTACGTTTCTAACTACTGCACCATGCCATCCTTTATATTTTACAAGATAATAATATAATAACACAAGAATGTCATTTGGATGAAGAAATCTTCCTGTATCATCAATAACTCCAATTCTGTCCGCATCTCCATCTGTAGCAATTCCTATGTCAAATCCATAATCAATTACTCTTGTCATAAGACCTCTAAGAGTTGATGCACTTGGTGATGGAAGTTTTCCACCAAATAAGGTATCATGTCTGTCATGTATTGTTTCTACATCACATCTTGCCGTAAGCAGTAATGTTTTTAAAGGTATTTCAGAAACTCCATACATCGGGTCTAAAGCAACTCTAAGACCTGCATTTCTGATTTTCTGCATATCTACAGCATTAATTATATTATCTAAGTATTCATTTAAAGGATAAATTTCTTTAATTAACTCTTTGCTTACTGCCTCATCATAATCCATTTCTTCTATAGAATCCACATCTATTTTTGAAGCGTAGTCTTCTATTTCTTTTGTCTGATTTTCATCAGCATCTCTGCCACCATAAGTAAATACTTTTACGCCATTGTAAATAGCCGGATTATGGCTTGCTGTTACCATCATTCCATATGGCATTTCATGTTTTTCTACATAGAACATAATAAGAGGAGTAGGCGCTGATTTGTTAACGAGCAATGTTGTAATTTCCTGTGCTGCAAATACCTGTCCCATCCATCTCATAGCTTCTTTTGACAAAAATCTCTTGTCATAACCAATTATCATTCCTTTATCAGTCTTGCCTTCTGCTTTCATTTTGTTGCACATAGCCTGAGCTAATAATTGAATGTTTTTCTTAGTAAATTCATCTCCTATGACTGCTCTCCAGCCGCCTGTTCCAAATTTAATCATGTAAGCCTCCTCATTATACCTTATGCTACCCCATGGTGATTTCAACCAGATTATGGCTTCCTTTTTCCATAACCGGAATAAAATCTACTATTTCCCCATTTAATTTTATTTCTTTAACTCCTTTATTAACCTTATTAGGGTTAACTACATTTATATCGTACTCCGCGCCTCTCCATACACGGTGAACTTTAAATTTATCCCATTCCTTTGGAATACATGGATCAATATTTAATTTATCAAAATCAGGTCTGATTCCAAGCATATATCTTGTTGCTGAGAAATATGACCATCCTCCACTTCCTGTCATAAACGGATGTCTCGCTCTTCCGTATGCAGTATGGTCTTTTCCCATGATAAACTGGCAATAAGAATATGGTTCTGCTTCTCTGATTTCAATCATGTCATTCTGATTGTATGGGCATAATGAATTATAATATTCCATTGCCCTGTTGCCTCTTCCAAGTACACATTCTGCTGCCCATGCCCATGGGTTTGGATGTGAGAATATCGCACCATTTTCCTTAACACCCGGATATACTCTTGTGATAAATCCTATATCATCATCAGGAACTGTATACGATGGAGCATTTAACATTATTCCATATGGTGTTGCCAAATATTCTTTTACACTGTCCATAGCCTTAATGCCTTTTTCTTCCGATGCCGCCCCCGACAATACTGCCCAGGCATTTGACTCTAAATGGACTTTACCTTCTTTGTCTGTACTTGTTCCAATTTTCTTTCCGTTTTTGGTTATTCCTCTTATAAACCAATCTTTATCCCACAATTCATTATTACATACATCTTTTACATGAGTGGCCATTTCTTTATATTTCTTAACATCATCATCTCTTCCAAGATACTGTGCTAATTCTATAAAATTGTTTATTGCCCAATAATGTAAAAATGATACTAAAGCACTTTCTCCTCCGCCAAGATTTAAGCAGTCATTCCAATCTGCCCTAAGTCCTAAGCAAATTCCTGTTGCTCCTACTTCTTTTGCTGAAAAATCTAATATTCTCATCATATGTTCATATACAGTACCTTCTCCCTTATCTGCATATGGAACAATCTGATCAGCAAATTCGATTTCTCCTGTTTCTTTTATATATTCCACAATAGATGGTATAAGCCATAAAGCATCATCTGAGCATGCATCTTCAATACCATGTATTATGTCTGACTTATTAATTCCCGGAATTACTGTAGGTGATTTAAAAGGTTTCTTATCATCCTTTTTCTTTTCAAACCATTCCGGCTGGAATAAATGTAATCCATATCCCTTTGAAACTAATCCATTAAGAAGCTGTACTATTCTCTGTTTGCATTTTTCCGGATTAGAATGCGGTATGGTCATTGAATCCTGCGCCGTATCTCTATATCCTAATCCCGTTCTTCCACCTACTTCGATGAAAGATGCAAATCTTGAAAACATTACATTTACTTCTGACTGATATAAATTCCATATATTAATCATTGTGTTCATTGCTTCACTTGGAGTTTCTATTGTTAATTTATTAATTTTATCATCCCAATACTTTTCCAAATCTTTGTATGCTTTGTCCACATTTGCAAAATCGCTATACTTTTCTCTTATTCTTCTGCCTTCTGTGTCATCGCCTTCACCTAACATAAAGATAAGTCTGACTTTTTCGCCCGGTTGTATTACAATATTTTTCTGTAAAGAACCGCAGTGATTATTTCCTTTTTCAAATGAACCTGTACATTGTCCATTTATTACTGCCTGTGGATTATCTTCCGTATGATATAAACCCAGGAACTTGTCCCTGAGGCAATCGAAGCCATCTGGAGAAAAATTTGAAGTAAAATACTGATAACCAAATTCTTCATAGAATAAGTCATACAATATAATTCCATCCTTATATGAGGAACCCGCACAATACAAACTCATCTGAAAATTCTGATTATCTATCATAATATGATGGAAGGAAAATTCACAATAAGAAAAAATACTTAAGTTCCTAGGTTTATTGTCTGTATTTTCAATAACTACATCCCAAAGTTCAACATCATCTTCTATTGGAACGCAAAGTTTCTGACTTGCTTTTAATTTATCATATTCGCATTCATAAACCGAATATGATAATCCATGTCTGCACTTATACTTAGCTTTATCAAGTGGCTTTCCTACCGGCTGCCATGAAATACTAAAGTAATCACCATTATCATTGTCTCTTACATACACATAATGTCCCGGTCTGTCCATTGGCACTGAATTGCCTCTAAACCTTGTTACTCTATGATACTCAGGTGTTTTATAAAACATATAACCACCTGCCGTATGATTAACTACCACGCATGTATCTTTCACACCTAAATAATTCGTCCATGATGTAGGAAGATCCACTCTGTCTATTACATACTCTCTTTTTTCATTATCAAAATGTCCGTATCTCATAATCCTCTCCCTGCCTATTTTCTTAGTTAAAATAATGATAGCAAATATAATCTCTTTTTTGAATGAACGTACTTGTTATTACTTTTCTCTTTTTGTCAGATTTGTTTTTATTTTTTGTTATTTGGAACAAATAAATACAAATCAACAATAATTTACAGGTTAATCTATCTAGTCTGGATGGCATAAATATTAGCTAAATAAATTTATTTGATATCGGTGGAGCTAAAATCCGCGACTTTAATGCATGCAGCTTGTTTCCGTAAATTGTAGATTCATTATAAAAATAAAGAATATTAATTAAATTTTAGACTTTATTTATGTTTGTTTAGGTGTAAAATATACATATAAATAAACATCAAAGTTGGGAGGTTTATATGAGAGAACGATTACAGGAATTTTTGGACCATATGGAAATGGTCACATCAAAAGAATTGTCAGACGATGAACGTGAAGCAGTTTTTAACGATTTTATGAAACAGATTCAGTTTTTCCAAAATGAAAGACTTATTCATTTAATCGTAACAGTTACATTTGCAATTATTGCAATTTTTACAACTTTGGCAAATTATATCCTCCAAAGTATATGTGTGTTTGTATTTTTGCTTGCAATATACATTCTTCTTTTATTTTACATAAGGCATTATTTCTTTCTCGAAAGAGGAGTACAAAAGCTTTACCTCTACTATGATAAACTTATCAAAAACACTTATTATAGTGATGATGTGAAGAAAAAATGCAGTTTAGTTTAAAAATAGCGTACTATTTTCAAATAAAATAATTATCGACTTTTTTCGACTATAATTAATTTGTAATGTTAAAATCAAAAAGCCACTTTTAGAAAAACAATGTTTTTCTAATCATGTAAAAATACCAAATTGGGATGTTTTACAAAAAAAGGCTACCACTTTACGTAATTTGTAAAGTGGTAGCTTTTTTAATTAATAGCTTTTAACTTAATAATAAAATTTTATCTATCCCATTTATCGCAAAGTGCCTGTACCTGGTCGGCAAATTTTGCAAGGTCTTTATTTGCACCGCCTTCATTACGTTTAATAACTGCAAGAAGTCTCTGCCCTGCAGCAAGTAATCTTTCGTATACAGTAGATGGTTTTCTCTGTTTTGAAGAGTTGCTTTGTATTCTGATTGGAACTCCTTCTTTTATTAATTCACCTGTTGCCAGGTCAAACTGTGTTCCACTGTAAGGAGCATATGCATCATATCCATGTTCATCTCTTAAAAGTTTTGCAAAAATATCACATACCTCATCTTCACCATGAACTACAAAGACTTTCTGTGGTCTTTTCTTCATAGCTTCGAGCCATTTTACTAACTCTTTCTGATCTCCATGACCGCTTATACCTTTTAAGGATTCTATTCTTGCCTTAACAGCTATTTCTTCACCAAAAAGTTTTACTGTTGTTGCTCCTTCAAGTATTGCTCTTCCTAACGTACCGACTGCCTGATAACCTACAAATAATATTGTAGAGTTCTCTCTCCACAGATTATGCTTTAAGTGGTGTCGTATTCTTCCGGCTTCACACATACCTGATGCAGACAATATAACTTTTGGCATATTATTCTGGTTAATAGCAACAGATTCATTACTTGTAACTGAAACCTTTAATCCATCGAACTTCAACGGGTTAACTCCCATGTTAATTAATTCCATTGTTTCTTCATCAAAGCAATCAATTACGTTATTATTAAATACATTTGTTGCCTCTATGGCAAGCGGACTATCTACATACACTTCAAAATTAGGATAGTTCTTAACCATATTATCTCTTTTAATAATACGGAGGAAATATAGCATTTCCTGAGTTCTGCCTACGGCAAATGACGGGATAACTACATTTCCACCTTTTGCAAATGTTTCGTTTAATATTCTCGCCAGAGCTTTTACATAATCAGGTCTTTCTTCATGGAATCTGTCACCATATGTAGATTCTATTAAGACATAGTCAGCTCCATCCATTGTCTTAGGATCTTTAATTATTGGTTTATTAATATTACCAATATCTCCTGAGAAAATTATCGTCTTAGACACATCACCTTCAGTAACTTTTACCTCGATGCTTGATGAACCAAGCAAATGTCCTGCATCTACAAACTTAATCTGGAATTCATCACATACACTCACAGTTTCATCATAGTTTACCGGAACCATTAATTCACAGGCAGCTACTGCATCTGCCATCGTATAGATTGGCTCATATTCTTCCTTGCCGGCTCTCTTTGCCTTTCTGCTTTTCCATTCAGCTTCAAATTCCTGGATATGTGCACTATCACGAAGCATTATGTTACATAATTCGCAAGTTGCTTTCGTTGCAAATACCTGTCCCTTAAAGCCTCTCTTTACCATAAGCGGAATTAATCCTGAATGGTCAATGTGGGCATGAGTTAAAAATATGTAATCTATATCTCCTGCTGCCACCGGCAACTCCTGATTTACATAAATATCTTTTCCCTGTTCCATACCACAATCTACAATAGCTTTTTTATCCCCAACCTGTAAATAGTGGCAACTTCCTGTAACCTCATGGTCTGCTCCAAGAAATGTTAGAATCATAAAATCATCCCCTTTATATTAAATTTTAATCCGAACTAATTAATATTTTTATTATATCATTTTATGATTACAGGGTCAAAAATATAAAACGATTTTATTGCTTTATTTTTTTATTTTTTGTTTTTAATCTTCTTTGCTTTGCTCCAATTGCCATATACTTTTTTACCATTAACAACTTCATATGCTCTTGCTTTAACATAATAAGTTTTATTTGGTTTAAGTTTTCTTACAACTACATTAACCTTCTTAGAAGTTATCTTAATAACTTTCTTTCCGGCAAATTTGTTATTTCTAGCAACTAAAACTTCATAGCCTTTTGCTTTCTTAACTTTTCTTAACTTAATTGCTACTTTCTTAGCTGATTTTTTCTTTACTGCCTTTTTAATTTTTACTGTCTTAACTGCCTTTGTTGTAGCTTTAGTTGTTGTAGTTACATTTTCTGTTGTTGTCTGATTTGCAGTAGTAGAAACATTTGTTGTGTCTTTTGCAGTTGTGCTTTCTGTTGTTAAATCTTTTGTTGTGCTTTCTTCAACTGCTTCTGTTGTTGCCTCATCAGTTGTTTCTACAGTAGATTCTTCTGTTGTTATTTCAGTTGTTGTTTCTTCTTCAATTTCAACTTCAACTGTATAACCATCTGTTTCAAATCCATTAAGTTCTGAAGTAATCTTAATTGTATGCTTTCCTGCTTTGTCAAATGTATATGTTACAGTTGTTGCTGCAGGATATTTGTTATATAACTCTCCATCAACATATACATTGTAAGTCTGTCCTAATCTTATCTGTTCTAAGCTCTGCTGCCACATAACTGATACTTCATTTTTATTCTGTTTTGCAATTGCAACACCTTTTACTTCTAATGGTTTTGCCCACTCTACATTAATTGTTGCCTGCTGCATTAATATTGGAGTGTTGTCTTTATCATCAACATATGCTGTAACAATATATTTTCCTGCCTTATCAATGTTTACTGTTGCATTACCATTTTCGTCAGTAACTGCTCCATCGATTGGTGTAACTTCACCTGTTTTAACATCAACAATTCCAATCTTTGCACCTTTAACAGCATGTGTACTTGCATCAATAACTGACTGTTCACATGCACCATACCATGCATAATTATATCCGCTTACTGATACATTAAATGTTTTATCTGTTGTTGTGCTGTCTGTATCAAGCTTAATTGTTGATAAATCATCTGAATATCCTGCATCCTGAAGGAAATAGAAATCAACTACATCTTCGTCTGCTGTTTTAGCCTGGTCTACTGTATATCCTGTGTAATATCCATTTACTAATTCATCATTATGTGGATATTTTCCATTAATTGAATACATAAATGTTGAAGCATCTTTTCCAAATGCCTTTGAAACAAATGTTCCATACTGGCTTGTACTAAAATCAATGTAATCTTTTGCTGTTGAAGTTGTGAATTTGTCTCCATACACATATTCATGTGCTGCAACGAGAACATCGAGAGCTGATACTCCATCTTTTACTGCATCTGTATAGCCATATCTTTCAGCTAAATATCCATTAACTTCTACTGTCTTTGAAGCTACTATAAACTTGTTTTCAGCCTGTGCATTTACAGTAACGCTTACATTTTCATTTTCTAATATACACTTATCAAAGTTTTCATTAGAAATATCTGAAATTGCATTTATTTTTTCTTCTGTAGTCTTACTGTTATCCATAAGTAACTGTGCATACTTAGAAATAATTTCTACAATTTCATTTTTAGCATCTTCGCTACAATCATTTAAATCTTTTCCTGTTGCATATTTGTAAAGTACTTCATTGCAATCATCTGATGCATAGCTATCTGTTACTGTTGCATATGTAGCATTTACTTTACCGCATACAACTTTATCTTTTGAAACACCGTAACATTTTGTTACTTTTCCTCTTGTTATTGAACCGATTATTGAGCCTAATGTATCACCTGTTGCAGCACTTGAAACTGTTCCAAGAGAGATACAGTTATTTACTGATGAATCTGCAGAACCATTTGCATAGCCAACAATTCCACCAATCATTAAACCTGTTTTGCTTTCAATATTTGCTGTATTAATACAGTTTGTAATCGTTGCACTTGTTGTAATTTCACTTGCGATTCCGCCTGCATAACCTGCTGTTGAAACAACATTTCCTTCGTTTACACAGTTTTCAACAGTGCCATTTGTAGTACCTACAATACCACCTGTGTATCTGTTTCCTGAAATAGTTCCTTTGTTCTTTGAGTTTTTAATTACTGTTCCTTTTGTATATCCACAAATACCACCAATGTAACTCCAGTTCCCTTTTACGTAGTCTTTAATTTCAACATTTACATCTGCTGTTACATTATTAATTTCTGTATTTGAAGCGTATCCTACAATACCACCTGTATTTGCTTTTGTTACACTCATTGTAGATGGAGCTGTAATTACAACATCACCTTCTACTGTAAGATTGTTTAATTTTGCACCATTTGTATATGCAAATAATCCACCATAAACTGTTGATGCATTAATTGCTGTTTTATCAACTCTTAAGTTGTATATCTTATGATTATCACCATCAAATGTTCCACCGTAATATACATATGCAGAACTTGAAGTATAATAACTAATCTGTGGGAAATTGTATCCGGCAAAATCAATATCCTTTGTTAATTTTGCATTTAATGCTGATGTTGTCTTTGCCGTTGATGAATTTACTTCGTTAGCAAACCATGCAAGTTCTGCACCTGTACTAATTAAGTATGTTCCATCTTCATCCTTTTGTGGTTCAGTAAATGTTTTTCCGTCCCATGCGTTTTCATCAGCTTTCTTTAATACAATAGTTAATGTTGTTTTTCCGTCAGTTACTTCTGTCTTAGAACCTAATGTAAATGTACCATATTTTGCCACATATCCCGGTGCACTAACGCTGTAACTATATTTTGCATATCCAAGAGCACTGAAATCTTCAACTGTTTCATTTGTATTTTTATTTACTACAGATAAGTCATAGCCTTTAATTTCATTTCCCTGTTCATCTGTTACATTAACATTAACTCCATAAGTTACCTTTCTATTTACAGGAATAGAGAAATCTGAAATTGTTGAATGCTGTCCTGTAACAATTACTGCGTTAAAGCATGTTCCAACACCTGCATCTGTTAATGTATACATATACTTCCATGCATCTGCATAGCTGTACATTGACTGTAAGTTAATGTATCCGTTTGAAATTGTATAATCTGTCTGTTCCTGTCCATCTTCAAATGTTAAATCAGAAGGTATTGTAACTTCTAATGAACCACTATCAGCAACCTGATACTGTGAAATCTGACCTGTTAGCTTAGTACCATCCGGTGTATTTCCTACTATCTGTAATACTACCGGATTGAAAATACCTGAAACCTTTGGAATCGATCTGTAAAGTCCGTCAAATATTATTTTAACCTTATCTCCCGGCATAATTTTTTCTCCGGGATTTGACATGTTTTCATAATTCATCTGAACTTTAGCAGCTCTTACAACCTGATATCCTACAGAACCATTCTTTGATGTAACTTTTATAATGTTGTTTCCTTCTTTAAGGTTTACATCATATGTTCCATTTTCATTTGCTTCAACTATTATTCCGTCTTCAAAGCTACTATGTAAGTCATCTGTTGTTTTTATCGGAATAACTTCAACTTTATCTATTCCACTTGAAGCATATGGTGCAATGTTCATACTTCCTTCTTTTCCATTAAAGAAGAATGTATCATAATTCCAACACCAGTCTTTTCCATTCACATTTTTTACTCCAATATCAGAAATGTCTGATTTTTCATTTCCGACATGGATTATTGCTATACCTGTTCTCTTTGGAGATATTGCAGGATAAAATCCTCCGCTTGATGTACTATCTACATCTATAGCGTTATAAGTAACTGCAATTACGGCTGTTCCTGCTTTAACACCTTTAATATCTAACCAGTTTCCTTTTCCGTTAGTTCTATTATCTTCTACTTCTTCTATATCAATATTATCTGCACCTGATAAAATTTCATAATTAAAATCAGGTTCAATCATTATATTTCCTGCATCGCTATTAATAATTTCCCATACTCTGTAAGCTCTGAGTCTAAATGTTTCATCAACGTCAATGTTCTTAACATTCTTATCGCTTACATTCATAATTAAGTTTGCTTCATCTCTTGTTAATACTCTGCTGTCTAAGCCACTGAAATCATGACTTGTAACATCTTTTCTATCCAAATCAACTGAAAATGTTGCTGATTGTTCGCTTCCAAGGCTCATATATCCTGCCTTAGTTACATATCCATCTTTAGATACACGATATGAATAATTTCCATTTGACTTTGGAACATAGAAATACCATGTTACTGTTCCATCTGAATTAGTTTTTTGCTTATAACTTTCAATTTCTTTATCCCTAAAGTTGTTCATCTGGAAATATACCTGTGCTTTCGCTTCATCAGGTACTGTAATAGCTGATGTAATTCTTGAAACAACTGAAGGTGACCATGAAAATGTTGAATAACCTTTTTGTACTGTACCGTTAATTCCATATCCATAAGTAAGATCATATTCTTCTGCTATGTCTTTATTTGGATATGCAAAATAATTGTAAAGGCATGCATTTCCCTGAGCTACAAGCATATATGGATAGTATGTAATGCCTGCATTTACATATGGTGTACCAGGTGTAGCTGTACAACTATAATAAGGGCAAACAACTTCTGTAGTATACTGGTCCGCTGTTAAATAATTATTTCCGTCATACTTTGTTCTTGAACTTACATTTGTACATCTGATATATACTGATTTTGAATCATATCCTGACTGAGTTACATTAGATGACATTGGAACGTTAACGCACATACCGCCTAATGGATTTGTATACTCTTGTGTACTTTCATCATATCCAAATGCTCTGTATGAATATGTTCCACCATTTAATGAAGCTGTGTATACTCTGTACTGTCCACTTGAATCAAGATTTCCACCTTCAAGTTTAATTTCTTCTGATTCATCAAATTCATCGTAACCTGTTTCTTCATTCTGTCCTAATGTCTTATACAATTTTATTTCAGGATTCTTATTTGCCCCTTCATTATCTCTTCCAACATAAAATGTCATGTCATATGTTGTTTCTTCAGGGTCCTGTACAGTTAAATAAACTGTATAAGTTGCTTCTGAAAGTAAGCCTGTTGTTTTACAATATGCTTTCCAGCTATACTTATATTTTCCCGGAGTGCTTTCTGTTACTGCATATTCCGGAAGACTGCTTGCAAAGCCGATAGTGATTTCTTCATATTTTGAAGGTTCTGACCATGTTTCACTTTCTTCATCGTAAACACTTCTGCTTACATAATAAAGCATTCCATGTTTTTCGCTGTCAGTGAATTTGTCCCCTAAATATGGCTTATATCCATTATAGATATAAGTTGTCTCATTCACTTCTTCCTTTACACCATCGCTTAATGTAATGCATGGTGCTTTTTCTTCTGCTCTTGCAATTGTGACATCATTAAGTGTCATACCGGCAATCATTGTTATTGCCAATAAAAATGCAAGAATTTTCTTTCCCACTTGTTTCATCTCTTCTCTCCTTTGTTTTTTTAGTCCCATATTTTTGCTGTGAGACTTGCCATAATTAGTGAAAGTAAAACTTACCTAATAGCTCAAACATCATCCATATTTTATTTATTGCCTGCTCTGTTTTTACTTTTTTGCCGAAACATAATTATATATATCAAACACGTTGTTTTTCTTATTTTGCTGCGCCGTTTATTGTAAATAAAAAAGTAAAACTCGCCTAATGGCTCAAACATTACTTTTTTATTTACACTATGCTCGCAAAATTGCGAAAAACTTCCTATCGTTTGCTACATATAATTATGTTCCATCAAAAAGCTACAAATATTAGCTGTAATAAACAAAATAAAGCTATTTCTTTGTATCAGTGATGTTAAATTTTATTTCATTAACTATGGCAAATTTCACAATTTAAACCAAAAGTTATACTTTTATACATCTTCGCCATAGCTGCAAATTCCATACACGTGTAATTTGCAGTTATGGCTACTCATGTATAATTTAACGTTTTATAGATTTCACGGCTGAATATTTTCCGTATATCTTCTTTTTGTCTACTGTTCTGAAACCTCTGATTTTGTAATAATACTTTTTGTTTCTTTTTACTTTTCTATCTATATATGTTGTCTTCTTATTTGAAGTTATTGTTTTTATAATTTTGAATTTTTTACTCTTTCCTTCTTTTCTGTAGACAACATATCCACTAAAGTTTTTATTTCTTTTCCATTTTATTTTTAAGTATTTTTTGCCCTGTTTTTTTACCTTAAGTCCTTTTGCTTTTTCAAGTTCTGACTTTGTCTGTACAATAGATTCATTTCCAAAAATCACTCCATCTGCCTTATTTGAAATTCTGATAAAAGGAATAATTTTATATTGATATGTACTACCAACTATTGCCTGTGTATCTTCGTATCCTGTTTCTTTAAAGTTTGCAATTTCCTTATATTCCCCTGTTTTATTATCTAACTTATAAAGCAGGTATCCGTCTGCATAACTTAAGTTATTCCAACTTAAATTTATTTTCTGGAATCCTTTATTGTTTCCGGTAAATCCAAGTGAATTTGAATCCAAATATTCTTTTGCAATTCTTCTGAATACATTTTCAGCATCAATTAACTTTTGGTAGTTAGTTACAAATTTTTCAAGTGAACTATCAAGTTGGTCATATGCATTTCTTGCATCAATTATTGCCTGCTTTGAATCAAGAGTTATAACATCACCTATACCGTTTATTTTATTTACGACATCTGCCGCTTTTTCTTCACCTTCTTTGTCTGTAACGGTAATGTTTACAATGTCTATTAATGGATCAAATTTGCCGTAAGTAGAAAGTTCATCATTGTAAAGTATATAATCAAATGAAACTTCCACATCAGACATCACTGACGTCAGTGCTCTATCATCAACAGTTACATATTTAGTAACATTTCTTGTTTTTCCATTTGAATAAAAAGCTGTAACTTCCATTCCGCTAGGGTCAAATTTTTCGCCTGCTTTATATTCAAGTTTATCCGGCTGTTTTGTTACCTGTATTTTTGTTATTTTGCTTCCAAGTGCCATCATGTATGCTGAGTCGTTTTTAAAATACATTGTTCCATAATCATCCGAAATCAAACTGCAGATTGCATAATTTGCCTGAGCACCTTTTGGTGAAAACAAAACGTTATAATCATTTTCATCCTCGTACTCACTATCTCTTGTAATTATTGCTTTGGTCTGTCCCGGTTTATCTTTAAGTACTCTTATTTTTCCCGGCTCATAATTATCTATAAAGTATACATATGTATATCCGTCTTCTGACTCATATCCTGTCGTTGCAAGACCACTTGTCTGAGGATAGCCTCTTGTGCTTAAGTTATATGCAACACTCATATCATCCAGATTTACAACTGCAATATGATGTCCTGAATTAACTCCGAACTGTTCTTTTCCTTTAACTCCAACATAAGCCCTTTTATTGCAAATAACAGGAGTTGAAGTACTTGAACTTCCCATATCAAGTTTTTTCACTTCTTCAATTGTTCCATCTGAATCAATTTTTGCTGAACAGAAATCTCCACCTTTTGATGTGAAATAAAATCTTTCTGTTTCTTTATCAAAACTAACACTACATCTAATATCGCCTCTTACATCATCATATTTTGATATAAGATTGCCTGTTAACGAATCAAGAACTATCAATGAACCTTTACCTTCTTCATCCGCTTTCGCTCCATCATCTGTTCCTACTACAAGATATTTGTCACATACATAACTTCCTGCCCAGTAAAATCCACCTTTTGATGTATATGTCCAGCTCGCTGTCTTTTTTTCTGTTTTGTCATTTACATCTTCATCTGTAACTGACAAACAAACATAATTTGCATTTCCTGTCTCACCATTCCAAAATCCTGTATAAATATATCCGTTGTGATAGGTAATCGGAGAATTTGGCTGACCATATAATGGGTCTTCATAAACCCATAAGGATTCTAATGTATCTGCATTAAATGCCTGTATTGCTCCACTTGCAAGTGCAACAAATATCATTCCGTCTGCATATGTTGGAGGTGTAATATTAAAAGCTGAGGTTCTTATCATGTTTCCACTTTTAATTACTTTTCCTGTTATGGTATCTACCTTTACAATCGATGTCGCTGTAGTATATATCAAATCATCTCCAACAAGAATCGGCGAACTTGGTGCCCCGCTTCCAAATCCCGTACCAACTTTTTCTGCCCAATAGAGCATAGAATTTGTATAGTCAGTAGGTGTTAATGCTTTTGTCACACCATTATTTTCATCATTGCCTCTGAAATTACTCCATATAGAAGTGATTCCTTTATTTATTGCATTATTAACATCAGCTTCTTTTAGTGTTGCATCTATATTATTATTTGCTCCTGCAACAAAGCTTCCACTTACAGATTTATATCCGTATTTAGTAACGACATAAGTATATTTTTCACCTTCAAGCAAATTTTCTGCCGTAAACTGCGTATCAACAACATTTTTACTTGCTATAATTTCTCCATCGCTATTTTTTATCTGAACAATACTTCCATTCGTTAATTTAAAATCTGTATTAACAAGATTTGTTTTTGCAATTTTAATTATGTAAGTCGAATAACTGCACTCATCTTTTTTAGCACTAATCTTTATTCCATCTATTTCTGTGCTAATATCAATATTACTGTTTCCATCAACAGGTTCGTCATTTACATATATGTTGTAATTTTCATCATATGGAACTATCTGTGTTTCTATCTTTTCCAAATTTTTCGGAATGCTTATTTCATATTCGTAAGTATCCCTGTTGAATTCAGGTTGTATGGAAATATTTCTGCCTGTTTTTTCATTTGCAAATGTAATACCTTTTAATGTTGTCTGTCTTTTTATATTGAATGTGTATTTTTCTACAACTTTGCTATAAGCTGCTGTTAATACAAATTTATTATCAGCAATTCCTTTTTCAATGATTTTTCCCAGTTTCTTTCCCAGTTCATCATTTCCACTGATAATTATTTCTTTGCTTTCACCATTTGTATCTGTATAGTTAGCTTTAATTTCTGTTCCATCAGGTACACTTTCTTCTAATCCCGCCTTTACGCATACTGAATCTTCATAATCGGGAACCGTAATTGTATATTCTTTTGTATTTGCATCAAATGGTGCATCAAACTTATAAGATTTTGAATTATCTGAAATGCCATTACTTATTTCAATGTTTTTTATTAATCTGCCGTCATATTCTCCGGGATGATTTTCTGTTGTTTCTTCTGATACGTTTTCTCCGGAAACATTGATTACTGCAATTGGTGGTGCAACGCATGCATTTCCTGAACTCAATTTATAATTTTCATAAGTTGATGTTGATGAAACATAATAAGTTCCGGGTTTGTCAAATGATAACGTTATCTGTCCATTGTCGTCAGTTTCCTGACTTAATTCTTTCCAATTATCATTGTTATAATCCGACACTGCCTGCAAAGCATTGCAGTACACTACTTTTTCACCGGGCATCGCTTCACCTACGAAAGATGAATTACCGTCATTTGCTGCATTTGTTGCAGTTCCCCTCATTGTCAAAGTTATGTTTTCATTTGTATGTATGTCAAAAATTCCGGGATTTGTACACTTTGTACTTTTACTTGTAAAAAATGAAAATGCACCCGTGTGATAGAAATCCCAATCAGAAAACATTGCCACATCAATTTCCATTCCATCTTCAAGCAAAATGTAGTCAGATGTTGACCCCCATCCTGCTGCCTGAAGTGGATATTCGTGATTAACATAATACATTAAGTTTTCATCATGTCCCCAAAATCTTGTCATATATAAACTTGTTGCAGAACCGGAAATACTCATTGCATCCTGTAATCTGTCATTTACTACAAATTTTTCTCCGTTTCCAAGATAATACTTTTCAAGCATTTTAATGAAAAGATGAAGTAATGTCGGTCTTTCTACAATTTTGTCACTATTGTATCTTCCACCTTCTTCAAATGAATCTGCTTCATATCTGTAGTAATCCTCCATACCATATTCAGCTAAGTCAAAATAACTTATAGTCACAGGAATATGGCACAAAACAGTTTCATTATCATCATTTCCCGTTACAAATTTTCCATCTTCACTCAATGTAAAATAAACTGTAACGGTACCTTTCTCTTCTGTTTCTCCATATACAGTAATTAGACTTCCACAATTAGCAAAACATGTGGTTATTACAATTATTAAACTTAAAATCCATCCATAAATTCTTTTTTTCATTTCGTTCTCACTCATTTTACTTTATATGTTTTTTCATAAACTATTTGCTACTATCTTATATTTCTCTTATTTTGCATTTAGACATTATTTAAGGCTTCCATATTTATAAACAAATTTCCATTTAAATTTCTGCCATTTGCTAAGTTTCAGGAAAATATCTTTTCTAACATTTTCACAGTAATATTTCATTTGATTTACCTGCTCTTTAGTACAGGTCTGATTGCTATATCTTGCCTTTTGATATAATGTCATCATTTCCAAATATCCTGCTTCACACTCACTCTCATAAGCCTTTAGAAATTCTTCATATTTTTCTAAATTCTTAAATCTATTTGTTTTATCAATGATAAAGTATGCATTCATAAGATATGAAAATAAACTCATTATTGCCTTATTTGCATTGGCATTGTTGTTATCCTGTTTTATATTTTTTCTGATAAAATACAATCTTACTTCATATACAGCAGCCGCAATAATTGCAATTGCTAATAAACTGCAAATAATCCATATCAGGTAATTTAAATCAGATTCATTATTATTATCATCCTTTTTTTCTTTTTCAGGTTCTTCACCATTATAATTATCTCTGTCTATTTCCTGACTAATCTGCCTGTTATCATTTGTTTCATTCTCCAAGCCCGATGTAAAGCTGTCATTCGTTCCCATCAAATCCATATATGATTTAATAGTTTCAAATGGAATCCATCCAACACCATCCTGATAATATTCTGCCCAACAATGAAAATTATGCTTAGGTATGTTAATAGTGCTGTTATCATCAGCATCTTTCACATCATCCTGCGTAATAAGATATCCTTCAACATACCTTGCCGGTATTCCAAAGTATCTGAACATTAAAACTGTTGCCGTAGCATAATCTTTATCATTTCCTGATTTGCTAACTTCCATAAATTCATTTAAAAAATTTTCATAATCATTTATCCCCTGAAACTTTTTACTATATTTAATATTTTTATTTAAATAATTTAGTATCTCTGATTTCGCGTAACTGTATGAATCATGATTATCATTATCTTTTTTCAAATATGTACCAAGTATTTCCTTTTGCTTTACTGTCAAATCCAAATATGTTTTATATACAAATTCATTATAGTAATTTTCGTTTTTTAAATACTTTGTCGGCTTATCTCCATTATTTTTAAGATTTCCCACAATATCCGAATAATTAGTCACTATGTTATCTGACACATCAAGTTCATATTTTCTTGTGCCATATAAGCCTTTTGACAGAAGCTTTTCATCTCCTATTTCATCTTTATCTGTTAACCCATCATTATCTGAAACATATTCATATGGTGAATAAATGTATTTAGAAGATGCCCCTAAAACATTAATAGTCATCTTGTTTATATCAATTTCACTATTGCCATCGCTTTTTGCATTAAACAATTGTGTCTGCCCATAAAAATTTTCTTTATGTAACCAGAAGAATAAATCTGCATACTTATACAGTTTATTTTTATCTGTTTCCTTCCAACCGTTTTGTGAAAAATCTCCTGCCACTAAGCCTTTCAAATAATAAGACTGTGGCTTTGACATTTTTACTTTCAATGCAATCTTATTTTTCTCTAAATATCTCAAATCATCTGTTTTATGATTTATATTTTGGTTTAAGTTCTCCAACATCTTATCTGTATTAGTCTCATATGATATTGGAACACATAAAATGCTAATAACAAGCATTGAAAAGACTATTAATACTTTGCTTTTATTATTTTGTTCAAATGCACTGCTTAATCTTTTTTTATTTAGGCAAATTATATTTGCAAATATTAATACTGCTGCCATAAGGCAACTTTTTTTACCACCAAACATTCCCTGAATAACTACTGTGACTATTATTCCAATTGCAAATACTGCCTGATTTTCATATTTAATTGCGATATATAAAATAATTGCAATTAAAGCTAATAGTCCTATTAAAAGCAAATCCATTTTAGAGTCAGGATTTAATATGTACTTTTGAGTAATCATTCCATATTTTTTTCCGATTAAATCAGAAATATCATTTAAAATAACTTTCATATTTAATCCAAATGCCGTTATCCTAAACTCTGTCACTTTAAATACAAATCCTGTTATTCCAACCAGAACAATTAATTCCATAATCAAAGCCATCAAAATATCTGTTGATTTTTTATCTTCTTTATTCAGTTTTCTTAAATCAACAGTATTTTGATTTTTCATATTTTAATTGCCCTTCTTTGTTTTAAGTTGTGCGAATTTAATTCATCATCTACAGTAAGCCACGTAACGCCTTTTGCCGCTATATTATGTACATCAGATTTTGTTTCTGCCACTATAACCGTATGTGCTTTTTCAAATGACATTTTTGCTATATAATTCTCATATTCTGATGTCTTGTTTACGCATTTTCCTGCTGCTAATACTTTAGGTAATCTGCTTACTAAATCCTGTTCACTTCTTATGTTATATGAAATATATTTTTCTTTATCTTCCTGCCACCATCCTATAGTATGAGGAATATTTTCGTTTAAAAGATTCCTACTTAATGATATGAACATTTCTGCTAAAGCATCCGCCATTTCATATTTGGAATTTTCAAATCGATTGTCAAAAATTAATATGATTGAATCTTCTGCCTCTTTAGCCATTTTTTTAACCATTGGATTTTCATATTTACCTGTTAATTTCCAATGGATATTTTTAATGTTATCTCCAATCTGATATTCCTTAATATCAAATACCTCTCCTGAAACTCCTGCTACATTCTCCATGAATTGCCATGTATCTGACGCTTCCTTTGCATTTGAATTTCCAAGTTCAATATCCTGTGTAATGGTATACGGCATAACATATACCTGCTGACTTTCATTAAAATTTTTCTTAATAGACGCTATTCCCCAAATATCAAATATCTCGATATTTTTCAGTTCTACCTTTATGCATCCACAATATTTAGATTCAAGTTCAAGTGGCATTTCACTTTTCTTTGTTATACCAAGGAACAAATTCTCTTTAACTTTCTTTGTCTCGCCTGTAAGTATGTTCTTTATTTCAAAATTAAGAACCATCTCATTTAATGGAACAGGGTATTTATTGTTTACTATTATTTTTCCTGTAACATTTTTGCCCTTATCCACTACATTTGTGAATTTAAGCTCTGCATTTAAATTCGTAGTTGCTAATTTTGCATAGGCAAATGTAAGTATTCCTGTCAAAATCACAATTATAGGAATTATTAAAAATAATTTCTGCCGCCACACTACTGCTGATATCAGAAATAATAACAGCAGTAAAAAAAATCCTAAGCTCTTTCTATTCATTTTCTACACTTTCTATTATTTCTTTCATTATTTCGTCAGTGTTTACTTCATTAATCATTGACTTCGATTCCACGATTATACGGTGGCTGCATACATTTTTAAAAATATATTGAACATCCTGTGGCACTACATAATCTCTTCCACCAAGCATCGCTTTTGCCTTCGCCATTTTGCAAATTGCCAATGCTCCTCTAGGGCTGATTCCTAATTTTATGAGTTCATGTTCTCTCGTTTTTTCTACAAGCTTACTTATATATTCATAAATTTCATCTGACACATAAATATTCCCCGCTAAGTCCTGCAGGTTTATTAATTCATTTTTATTAATAACATGCTTTACTTTGTCTAACGGATTGTCATGATGTCTGTCTTTCATAATTTCTATCAGATTATTCATATCCGGATATCCCATATTAAGTCTAATCATAAATCTGTCTAACTGAGAATTTGGAAGACTTTGTGTTCCAATCCATCCTGTGGGATTTTGAGTGGCAATTACAACAAATGGTTTTTCCACTGTTCTTGTAACTCCATCTACCGTTATCTTTCCTTCCTCCATTACTTCAAGTAACGCAGATTGGGTTTTGCTTGAAGCTCTGTTAATTTCATCTGCAAGCAATAGATTTGTCATTGCACACCCTTCCATATATTGAAATTCGCCACTATTTTTGTTATATACCGAAAATCCTGTTATATCTGATGGAACACTATCGGGTGTAAACTGCATTCTCTTATAATCAAGTCCTAATACTTTACTAAAAGTTAATGCCAATGTAGTTTTTCCTACTCCCGGCACATCTTCTAATAAAATATGTCCTCCGGCTAATATCGCCATTAATACTTTTTCTATGATTTCATCTTTACCTATTACAACCTTTTTAACTTCTGAAACAATATCTTCTATTTTTTTATTCATATTTAATACCTTTCTTTTGAAAGCCTAGTCGTTTAATATGTAACACTATATTTATCTTTGATACCATAAGAACCGCTTGACGGATTATATCCTCCAATATCCTTTCCATATGCCAAAGTGTATCTAATCTTTATAGCATCACCATCTTTTGGCTTATATTCCGACATTCCGTATTCTTTATATTCATCATTAACACTGTACGCCCAACCTGAACCCTGACAGAAATCAAGTTGTCCTAAGCTATCCATGTCATATATGTACTCTCCGGTTGAAGGGTCTATATTAAACTGGAGTCCATCCTCAATGATTTCATCTTTTAATTTCTCATCAATCATCCAGCCTCTTAAAATTCCCGGTCTTGATATAGTTTCAAGATAAAATCCTTTATCCACTGTTCCGCTGTTTGTATATGAGAATCCGCTTTTCTCTATAGCACGTTCAAATATATCTGCTGCGTTATCTCCATAATAAATATCTACTGTTTTAGGTCTTAATAGGACTCCTAAATGAATAACCTTCGCATCGATGCTTACTGTTGCCGTACCAATAACGGTTCCTTCATCTATATATGTACATTTTAATTTGTAACTATATTCCTTATACCTTCCATCGCTGTCTGTTATCTTAACTTCAAGGCTATTGTCTCCATTTTGCAAATTAAGCAAATATCCAACATAATTAGCAGACCATCTGTACTGAATTTTCTTTCCGTTTAATTTAACTTCAATTCCGTCATAATAAATTTTGTTCTTTCTGTAATCCATCGCTCCGATGTATAAAGTAAAACTTTCGCCTTTTATCTCCATTCCATCAGTAACATTTATATATGAAATAACCGGTTCAGTGTCCTTTGTAGCTAATGGAACATATTTAACTGTATAAGTTTCATTTAAAGATACATTTCCTGAATCTGTTGCCTTAAGCCTTATAGTGTTGTTGCCAATTTTTAGACCGGCATTATACGTTCCTTCATTTCCTGCAATTATGTTCCCATTAACAATTACAGATAATTTCGCCTTATCTGTTCCATTTCTTATAACTGCCTGAAATTCAATATTTTCTACATTTACTGTTTTATTTTCCAAATCAGTTTCAATTCCAAAACCATCCTCATATTCAAGAGTTATTTCATACTTTTTTGTAATCGAATATTTATCATATTCAGCTTTTGCGACTATTGTGTTTTTTCCTTTTTTTAAAATTACAGAATATTTGCCATCTTTTCCCGTTATATTTTTACCATTTAACAAGACCTTTACATCTGCATCATTTTCACCCATTTTTGCCTGCAAATTAAATTTGAAAAACGGATTGTTTACAGTCTGGTCCTTCAAATCTGTTGATATAAATAAATTGCCTGTATCTACATTTACCGTATATTTTTTCTTTGCAATAATTTCACGGCCGTCATCTTTTCTGTAATTAACCACTATTTCTATAGTATTGGCTCCTTCCTTAATAATAACTTTGCCATCAAAATTATTTATCTGCTCATCATTCACATACACTAACTGTTGTTCTACCGTAAGACTTTCAACTAAATGCGTAATCGTAAATGCATATTCATATGTAGAAATTGTTTCTCCATCTATAATTGAAGTTGTAAAATATAGGGTTTCTGTTTTTTGATTTACTTTATTCGCAAAAGATTTACCTTTGCTTTTACCTGATTTTCCTTCATCTGCGGATTCTTTTCCATTTCCTGATTTGTTAGAAGTGCTTTTAAGATTTACATTTCCATTGCCATTTCCATCTGTTTCATTATTAGTCTCTTCACTGTTGTCATTACTGTCATTATTTTCTTCACTATCTTCGTTATCTGAATTTTGCAAATTAGAATAATCATTAAATTCATCTACCTGCAAGCCATCATTTTCATACACTTTAGATGCCTTTGCCTCATTATTCATTGGGTTTACCGGTGTATCCCCCTTGTGATACCGAATACCCCACGTTCCTATGATTAAAGCCATGGCAGTAAGTATAACTATTATTCTATTAATAATCCGTTTATTATTTTTCACCATAGCCTCTCCTAATTTTTCTCTTTAAAAAATGGCAACAAAAAAAACACATCCTCCTCACCCGGAAAATATATTTAAACCGCATATATGGCAGGTCTCCTGACTCAGCTTCATCCTCGAAAGCGCCTTCCCAGTTTCCCAGTGGCATATTGCTTTCTTGTCTGCATTACAGTAGTGGTGACTGCTTCGGGTTCTAACCGAATTCCCTATTAATCGACACGAATATAATTCTGTCGAACCATATACTGATATGAAATTTAAATCGTCTTTATGATAGCATTATTATTTACATAATGCAATTCTTTTGTATAGTTAATTAGTAAAAGAGTGACTATTTCGGTCACTCTTTTACTTCAACTTCTCAAATATTATGCTCATACAAATGGATATATATGTAAATATTAATACCGCATGTATTTGCAGTTCTCCTGTTCCATCTGCTATAAAAAACGGAAAAGCAGATAAAATAATTCTCAAACTATAATATACAGCTGCATATCCGATTAATGATAATAAAACAAAATATCTTTTTTTCAACCTTTCCACCTCCTAATATACCGTATAGTCTATAATTGAACCTTTGTAGTTTACCTTGTACACATATACATAATTGGTCACTTTGTTATTTTTATACTTTACCTCAACTCCTTCAAATGGTCTGACAATATAGAAAAAACTGCGTTCCCGCCCAAAGGAAACAATAAGTCTTTGATTATCATCTAAATCTTTCAAATCTTCTTCCAGATTATCTACATCAAAATTAGTTGCATTTTTACTCCATCCCAAAAGTGATTTCTTACTAAAGCTAAAAAATCCGTAACTCTCCAATGAAGTTTCAAGATAACTTTCAAATCTTGTAACCTCTTTGATATAAATAAATTGTATAAAGCAATTTATTAGTATAATCACTACGATTAAACCAATGCCTATTCTTTTAATTTTTCTTTTCATAATCACTTTCCATTAATATAATTTGAAAATACTGTAAATCCATCTGTATTTAGCTCTCTTAGTACCCTGAAATAATCTGCCTTTTTTATTGGAACATTACTATATTACTCTTTTATAAATTCATTCTTCTAAAATAGGCACTTAATTCAATATAATTTTCTTCATCATCTAAACTATGACACTTAGAGACTATAGATTCAATTTTTTTCTCTATTAAACTCTCATCATAGATTTTTGAAATCATCCAGCCTCTACTTAACATAACCGCATTTTCTTCAAAACTAGAATACAATCTTTTTATACTAATAACATTAAATTCAAAAACTTCATAAACAAAATCTTCATTTTCAGGTCCAATATATATTTCCCCAGAAACTACAAAATCATCATCATCAATTTCTTTTTTTAAATAATTAATTGTTTTAACTTCCATAAAAAATCCCCTTTTTTTACTTGTTATCAAACATTAACTTCTTCTTGAATCATATCTTTATATTTTTCATACTCGATTTTCCAAGCAGCTTTCAATTGGTCATTTATTAAATGTTCATACCCATTTTTTCGCATTTCCTCTTCTCTTTGCTCAATTGTTCTCTTAGCTCTCTCGTTTATCGGCTCACTTTTGCATTTTTTTATGAACACTGCAAAAGAATCTGCTATTTTCTTATTAGCAAATCCTCTTTCATGATCACAAAAATAAATAGTTCCTTTATTACCAATAGAAATACCAATTGCATAATAATTTCCAAAATCGTCAATTCCAATTGGAATACTATTATTTTTCTTCCAATCAAAATAAATCATATTTTTCTCAATGCTTTGTTCAACATTTAGCCCATATAAATATCTGACTGTTTCTGAAACCTTTCCTTTTTCAAATATAGTATTTGTCGTTTCTCCTCCATTATATTTTATTAAGAATTTACGATAATACTCATCAAGATTAATTCCATATTTTCTTTCAAATTCTTCTACCTGTTCTATTGAACCATTTCCGTATTTTACTATTAGCATCTTAATTACCTCCACACAAACTATGCCCGCCTATATGTGTAAATTTATTATGTATTCTCTAACATTAGCAATTTTTAAGGCAGCATAGTTTTGAACACAATTTTAGCTGAAAGGTTGTTTTTTATTATTTTGCAAATTCCATCATTTTTTCCAAAGACAATCCATCTACGATTATAGACTTTCCCTTTTTGCATGCATCCGCTTTGATTTTTTTAATAGCAGAATAATAATCAACTTCTCCTATTATTTTATCTAACGTTGTACTTACTAATACCATCTTCCACTCATCAACTTTTTTTCCATCAACTTTATATTCCTCTTTAGGATTAAGCGGAAGAATAGTACAATTTCCCTCCGTTAATGCAATAGCACCAAATACTCTTTTGTCTGCGTTTGCATAAAAATGTGGTGTTGCCACAAATGCATCATCACTGTTTTTTTCTTCTTTCTTTCTATTTAGTTTATTGAATAATCCCATCTCTTTCCTCCTTGTAATGTACCAAATCGTATGGATAGTATTTCATATCTTTTAATTCATAATCATCTAATTTAAGTATTTTAGCTATAGCCCCTGCTTCAAAGCTCCAATATCCATAATAACAGTTAGTGCTTAAGTTGTGCGTATTATACCAAAAAGCTTGCCTATGTTCTCTATACCAGAATCTTTTGACATATTCTTTGAGTTTTTCCACCTTGTCTTCACTGTTTATTATGTCTTTTAATCTTTCATACGGATTTCCATAACTAATTTTTCCTTCCAGGCATACCAAATTATCATTAACATATTTTGTATAGAATTCCGTTAAGCCGTCATTTCTTTTGCACTCTAAAACTAGATTATTCAACATATTAATTGCATCTTTTCCTTCATCAAATAGAACAGTCAAAGCCATCATATCGTACATATAAAATATACTAGTCCTTTCATCCCAAAAAAAGGACATATCTCCTAAGAAAGATTTATACAATTGATAAACCTCATCAATAGAATCTCCTCTGGAATACTTTGCTTTTATTAAATTGTATTTTTCTCTTGCCAAAGCATTTTTTATCCTTTTTTCTTTTTCTTGATCATCGCCTATTCTTTTAAGCATAATCACTAATTTTTCTGATACTATTTTGCTTTCGTCTATACATCTATTAAAATAGATTTCATTTCTTATGCTATCTCTCACATTAAAATCCTCCCTCGATTATATTTGCAGCTGAATCTAAAAAATGAATAGTCACTTTTCCATCTGTACTAATTCTAGTTAAAATGCTAGCATATCCCTTTTCCCATATATCTAACATTGTATCTCTGTCTAGCATTTTTATTAATCTATCTTCTATCCATTTGGTCTCCATTTGACTAGTTCCATCTTTTAATATTGATAATTTAGATGTTCCATATTTCGCCTCAGCAATAATATACTGAGGAGTCCCTTCAGGATTATAATATGCTCCGTCTATCCCTTGGTGGATAGGATCATCTAATCCGGTAACTCTGTCCAAGCTAATTCGTTCATATCCTAACTCCTCAAAATACTTATCCATCTTCATTTCACCATAATTACCTTTTTGTTTAAAAGTCCGGCGAAACCATATCTCAACGCACTGTTGGTAAATACATGCGTGAAATGGGCATTAAAGCCCAATGGATAAAACCCTGGACCACCACAACCAGAGATTCTGACTTTAGCAGTCAACTTCATAACATACTTGATGAGCAATTTAATCCGGAACGCCCAAATGCCGTATGGTTTACTGACATTACATATATATGGACTCAGGAAGGTTTTGTGTACCTTAACTGTGTAATGGACCTTTTTGCACGAAAAATAATTGCGTGGACTCTTTCAGACACAATGGAAGTTTCCTCTGTAATAGATACAATTGAAAAAGCCAAAGCCATTCGTAACACTGATTTACCGTTAATAATACACACTGACCGTGGAAGCCAGTATGTGTCACAGGCATGGCGTGAAGCCACAAAAAATATGCAACGCAGTTACTCACATAAGGGTTATCCTTACGACAATGCATGCATCGAGTCCTTCCATTCGCTTATTAAAAGAGAATGGCTTAACCGTTTTTAACATTAAGAATTACAGACACGCATATAACCTAATTTTTGAATATATAGAAACTTTTTATAACACCGTCAGAATTCACAGTCACTGTGACTATATGTCTCCTGACGAATTTGAAAAATTGTATGAGCGGGTTAAGTCTCTGCTGGCTGCTTAGCTGACAGAACTTCTCATTTTATTTTGTGCTAAATCTTGACACAGGACCAATTCTTCTAATTTTTCTTTTCATAATCACCTTCCATTAATATAATTTGAAATCTCTGTCATTCCATATTGACTACAATCAAATACATTACAAGTATTACTTTTTTATAAATTCATTCTTCTAAAATAGGCACTTAATTCAATATAATTTTCTTCATCATCTAAACTATGACACTTAGAGACTATAGATTCAATTTTTTTCTCTATTAAACTCTCATCATAGATTTTTGAAATCATCCAGCCTCTACTTAACATAACCGCATTTTCTTCAAAACTAGAATACAATCTTTTTATACTAATAACATTAAATTCAAAAACTTCATAAACAAAATCTTCATTTTCAGGTCCAATATATATTTCCCCAGAAACTACAAAATCATCATCATCATCAATTTCTTTTTTTAAATAATTAATTGTTTTAACTTCCATATAAAGAATACCTCTTTTTTAATCTATTATATCAATATGTACATTTTTTAATGTAGATGAATGTTGGCCTGGATTTGGATATGGATTATTTACCATTATATTTTCTTGGAAATTAGCTCTCCAAATACCTTCTTTGGGTTTATATTGAATGCGAAAAGCTCGCATACCATCTTCACTAGAATACCCTAATACATTCCCTTTTTTGTCAATTATTGTATTATAATTTTCTCCTACCCAAGTCTTTCCAGCAGACATAGCATTTTCTCTTGTTGAACTTCCTAATGTAGACATTCCCTTTTCAGATTGCTTTACACCCAATAAAATTTGTGTATCAGATAAATCGTCTACATATCCTTCATGCCACCACTTGGATTTTCCACCACTCTTTGAATGACTATTACAAAAAGAAGAGAAACCAAGGAAAACATCACCTGACTGCAACCGGCGCAGTGGCAAGAAAGCTTACCACCATAATCTATGCCGTATTACGGGATGGTAAGCCTTATGAACCTAAAAAATTTTGTTAGTGTTTGGTAGTAAGACTATGATTTAAGCCTGCCGGTGGGGAGGCTTAGTTGTGATGCTCATTTATTGAAACACTCCATTTTTCTCTTAGTATATCTTCTATATTTGGATATTCTATTTCTCCATATTTATTTCTTGTTCCATTGATACCTTTTAATGCATCCTCCGGATTATCCCACTCTGCTTCACATTCATCACAACATATAAATATTTTTTTAGTTAATTTATCTTTTGCAATTTCAAGTAAGCCTTGCTTACATATCTTACAGTAACCAATATTATACATTTTAGACCCCTCCCATCACTTATGATAATCTCCAAAAGACGGAAATGCGGTAATTAAATCAGTACTTTCATCCAGAGTTACTATTGTTATATAATCCATTTGAGCACCAGTATTAATATATCCACTTTCATAGCCTGCATTTTTGTACGGAATGTTATAAATTGTTCCTCCCATTCCATCCGATATCGGTTCAACCAAATAACGTTGTTCCCATGCATCATTTACCATATCTATCGGATTCCCGTTAAATACACCATGTGTTTCTCGACTATTATTTGGAACCGCATGTCGATTAATATGATCAACCCTGGTTTCACCTTTTTTACTAACAATTGCGTCCCAGTTTAATTTTCCACTTGACTTCCCATAGCTGGTCTTTAACGCTTTTGTTGTACTAGCAACATCTTTACCGTCTTTAAATAACTTTACTGCATCATTACCATACTCTTTAACTAACTGAATCGCAAGTTTTGTATCATCTTCTGATAATTCCTTAATAATATCAACTAATTCATCCTCATACTGTTCAATTAGCCTTTTTCCATCATCTCCAAAAGGTCTAAGCTTATCTACAATATCCTGCCCATATTTTTCTGCAATTTTTTCCCAATAGTCACCTAATGGTCTTTTATTTGAATTTGTATCCGGATCTGCGTCTGGATTTAAATCCGGATATGCGTCCGGTTTCACAGGTGGAGTTTTTATTGTTTTTCCGCCCCACTTCTTAGTGACAAATTTATAAAATCCTGATTCATCAAAATTTATTTTTGCACTAACAGAAGATATTAATCGTGGCATTGCAACTTCAAATATTAAAAACATCGCCCCGGCTTCTACGGCTTTTCGCAGTATATCGCTGCCATTCTCAACACTTGGATCAATTATGTATTCATAAGCATCAATTCCAACATTTCCTGCCTCTGTTATTGAAAATATTGCACCCGCCATGCTCAATAGAATTATACAGGTATCCAAAATGCTGATTCCTTCACTTATTGTGAGCGCAACTCCAATCATTGCCGCAATCGCACTCCATGCAAAGTATGCAAATACTGCAATTGCAAATATCGCTGCCACTGCAACTATGATTGTGAAAAGGGTCATTGCCAAATCCTGTGATGATTCACCGCCACACAATCCGCCACTAATCATGTAAGCTGCTTCCCCTGTTTCAGGATTTAGTGTTATATAGCCTGTCCCATTCCAATCATAATACTGTATGCTTTTTTCTGGAACTATTACCGTTTTTCCATTATTTAAAGCTTTTTCGATTTCATTTTTCGCTGCTTTGTCAATTGACAACGTATTTAAAATAGTCTTATTTTCTTCTGAAATAGTGACAATATTAATGCCTCTCTCTTTAGATTCTTTAATGATGGAAACAGAAGAAACTCCTTTTGTATTTGTGGCTTCACCCACAACATATCCTTCAAGGTATGACCCCATCAACCCACTTGCCATCATAAAATTCTTTATGTTGGCATTGTTTCTAACAATTTTTTCTGTTTTTTGGTGTATATTTTCTTCCTGATTATATGCTAATCCAACAGTATCCGTATCAACATCTATATATAAAGTACCATCACTTATTGCAACAGGTACTCCCATAATGTTATTAACTTTTGGAACATAACCTACAATACATTCACCAATACTTCTAGCCCATTGAACGTCTGATGCCTTTGCTATGAGTTGATCATAGTGAACACGCCACTAAAAACGTTTCAATTTTTATACGCATTTATTTTATTACTTATACCCTTAGCATCATGTGAAATACCCTCCTGAAAAATTATAGAAAAATGAAGCCGGATTAAACTGTACTTCCTACAATCCATCCAGCTTCTTATATATGAATCTCAATTTTTTCCCCCTATTTATTAGAGTCATATATATTTTACCAAAAAAAATGCTTCAAAACATTTTTTTGCGTAACTTGTATCATTTTTTGCGTAACTTGTCATTTTTTGCCAGGGGGAAGGCAATTTTTTGTACTTTTATATATTATGTGATGTCGAATTTTGTCGAATATAAAATAGTTTTGGCTATACATTTAGTAATAACGCTGTAGCTTCAACCTCTTTTTCTTTAAACTCAAGTTCAAATTCGCCCTGATATTTTTCTACTATACGCTTTATACTTTTCAAACCAATTCCGTGGTATTCTTTATCTTTCTTAGTTGTTTGTAATTCATTATTTTTATTTCCATCATAAGAATTTTTTACTTTTATTATTATAAATTTCTTCTGTGGTTTTATTACAATACTTACGTTTCCATTTTCGACTTTTTCAGCAGCTTCAATTGCATTATCTAGGAGATTTCCAATTATATTTGTAAAATCAATATCATCAATAACACACTTATCAGGTATATTTCCATTTGCATAAAAATTAATACCTTTATGTTCTGCTGAATTTTTCTTTGTCGCAAGAACAGCATCTATGACTTTATTTCCTGTCATTGCGTAATTCATCTTTATTCCTAATTGTTGTATTTCGTCTTTAAGATACTCTTTTACTTCTGCTGTCTTTCCCTGTTCCGTAAGTTGAGCTAATGTAATTATGTTGTTTTTATAATTGTGAATACTTTCTCTCCACAAATCAAATGCTCTCTCTGTGTCTTCAAGTGATTTGCTAAGCATTCTATTTTGCATTTCAACTAATTCTATGTTTTTCTGTTTTTCATAACTGTCGGCCAGTTTAAGTATGAAATACAAAAGAAGTACTCCCAATATCATATCTGCCACAAAAAATATAGTGCTTATTAATGCAACATTTGAATCCTGCTGTTTTAATCCTAAATATATAATTGAAAAATTTGATGCGAAAATAAAGAATGCAACACATCCTATAATTGCTGCATATTTTCCTGAAATAATCCTTCTTTTGCTAACAATTTTATCAATAATCATTATTACCGTAACAAGAATTACTTTACTGATTACCATGCCTATGTACCTTGTAGGACTCTGTTCTTCAATGGTACGTTGATGTGTTAAAAACAGTGCTACATATATTACTACAAATTCTACTGCCGTTATAGTCATTCCATATAAGAACACTAAAAATACTGCACGTTTCTTTTGCTCTCCATATATAAGCCACTGAATAATAATATACATTATCATAAACATTAATGATGAAATAAACGAAACAATTTTTATAGTATTTATACATACTATAATTAATGCACCGATTAATGAATATACAAAAGTTCTCCTTCTATATTCATTATTTTTTTCACCAATAAATATCCCGCAAAACATACAACACATTAATGTGTCTATAAAGCTCCCCAAATACTCTACAATCCAATAAAAAGTTATCATACCTTTTCTCTCCAATACTTTAATAACGTCTTCTTAACATCACTCATTCTTGTTCTACTAACCGGCAGTTTTTCGTTATTATCCAATGTAATATCAACCTTGGAAAATTCACTTACATATTTAATATTTACTGCACAGCCACTGTAGATTTGAATGAAGTTGTTATCATCCATTTCTTCTAAAAAACTTTTAAAACTTTTCCCAACATACATTACTCTTCCATCATACATACATATTTTTAGTTTTCTTTTATCCACTTCTATATGCATTATTTCAGAATTTTTTATTTTTTTGTTTCCCTCATCTGTTTTTATTATTGTATATTTGTCATCAAAGTCATTTAAAAGTTCAAAAACATCTTCTAATACCTGTGGCAATTCTTCATCTAAAAGTGTCTTTCTCATATATCTGAACGGCTGATATTGTATTGCTTCAAACACCATTTCATCATGTGCTGACACAAATACAAGAGTAATGTTTAATTTTCTTTTTCTAATTTCATTTGCAATCTGTAATCCTGAAATCTGTGGCATATCAATATCGAGCATCAAAACATCTATGTTTTCTTTTCCCTCACAAATTTCATTCAGCAATATATTTCCATCTGTATACATAAATATCTCAAGTTGATATTTTTTCTCTTTTGATATATTTATGATTTTTTCTCTCATCCTATCAATAAATATCTTATTATCATCACATATAGCAATATTAACATTCATTACATTCACCTGTTTCGTTTATCTTTTGATGCCAGGGTCAAAAGAAGCCCACATGAGCTTGCTCATAAGTGGATGAAAGACCTTTTTACACCAACGTCATTATATCATATTTTTGTTTCATACAAAATTCTTTCTAAATTTGTTCTAATTTTATGTCTAAATGTGTTGAAATTCTTTATCAAATGGTTTATTCTAAATTTAGATTCCATACGACTGGCGGATAAGTGAGAGCACTCACAGGGAGTATGGAGATGTATCGAAGCCGACCGCCTGGGCAACCATTTAGGTTTCCCAGGTGGTTTTTTTGTACCTATGTGGCAGGATTTGCGTAAGCTATGTCTTATAAGATGCCTTGCTTACCTTTCTATATTTGGAAACCAAAGAAAAATTTTTTTATAAAGGAGAAACACTATGCAGATGTTATCACTTGAAAATGAATTAAAAGAAAATGCGTACCCTGGAAGAGGAATCGTAATTGGTAAAACTCCTAACGGCAAATACGCAGTAACAGCTTATTTCATCATGGGAAGAAGCGAAAACAGCAGAAACAGAGTTTTTGTCGAAGATGGCGAAGGAATCCGTACTCAGGCATTTGACCCTTCTAAATTAGTAGATCCAAGTCTTATTATCTATGCTCCTGTTCGTGTTCTTGGTAACAGAACTATCGTTACAAACGGTGACCAGACAGATACTGTTTACGAATTAATGGATAAAGGTCAGACTTTTGAGCAGTCATTAAGAACAAGAGAATTTGAACCGGACGGTCCTAACTATACACCTAGAATTTCAGGAGTTATGCAGGTTGAAAATGGTTCTTATAATTATGCAATGTCTATTTTAAAGAGCAACAACGGTAACCCTGATGCATGCAACAGATACACATTTACATATGAAAATCCTGTAAATGGAGAAGGTCACTTTATTCATACATATATGCATGATGGAAATCCGCTTCCAAGTTTTGAAGGTGAACCAAAGCTTGTTTCAATTAAAGATGATATGAACGAATTCACAGATATGCTTTGGAACAGTTTAAATAAAGATAACAAAGTTTCTTTATTTGTAAGATATATCGATATTGAAACAGGGAAATACGAAACTAAGATTATTAACAAGAATAAATAATTTAAAGATTGGAGATTTATAATGAAAGAATTAGAATTAAAATATGGTTGTAATCCAAATCAGAAGCCATCAAGAATATTTATGAATGAAGGTGAACTTCCTATCGAAGTTCTTAACGGAAAACCGGGATACATCAATTTCCTTGATGCATTCAATGGTTGGCAGTTAGTTAGAGAATTAAAGAAAGCTACAGGACTTCCTGCTGCTACTTCTTTTAAGCATGTATCACCTGCCGGAGCTGCTGTTGGTCTTCCTTTAAGTGAAATCGAATCAAAGATTTACTGGGTTGATGATTTAGGAGAATTATCACCACTTGCCAGCGCTTATGCAAGAGCCAGAGGTGCTGATAGAATGTCTTCATATGGTGACTTCATTGCTCTTTCTGATGTTTGTGATGTTTCTACAGCAGCAATCATTAAGAGAGAATTCTCAGATGGAATTATCGCTCCGGGTTATGAACCTGAAGCTTTAGAAATGTTAAAAGGAAAGAAAAAAGGAAGTTACGCGATTATTCAGATTGACCCTGATTATGAACCTGCTCCAATTGAACATAAAGAAGTATTTGGTGTTACATTTGAACAGGGACGTAACGACTTAAATATTGATGAACATTTCTTTGACAATATTGTTACTGAAAACAAAGACCTTCCTGAAAAAGCTAAAATTGACATGGCAATTGCTATGATTACATTAAAATATACTCAGTCTAACTCAGTATGTTTCGTTAAAAACGGTCAGGCAATAGGTGTAGGTGCAGGACAGCAGTCAAGAATTCACTGTGTAAGATTAGCCGGACAGAAGGCTGATAACTGGTTACTTCGTCAGGCACCACAGGTACTTAACCTTCCATTTATTGAAGGTATGAAACGTGCTAACAGAGATAATGCAATCGACCTTTACATTGGTGAAGATTATATGGATGTTCTTGCAGATGGTAAATGGGAAAGTATCTTCACAGAAAAACCACCTGTATTTACAAAAGAAGAAAAACAGGCATGGTTAGCTCAGGCTTCAGATATTACACTTGGTTCTGATGCATTCTTCCCATTCGATGACAATATCGAAAGAGCTGCTAAGAGCGGTGTTAAATATGTTGCACAGCCTGGTGGTTCAATTCGTGATCAGGATGTTATCGATGCTTGTAACAGACATGACATGGTAATGAGCTTTACAGGAATCCGTTTATTCCATCACTAAAATATTATTTCTGTAATGAAATTTAATGACAGATTACTATTATTTAATTATAAAATTTTGTAATTTGAATAAATCATTTCAACTAAATAAATATACAAAAGCAAAAAAATCCGGCAGCACTTAACCGTCTGCCGGATTTCTTTGTTCAATAAAAAATATAAAGATAAGATGACCTGTCCACTTTTTATTTTTTATCATTAGTAGATAACGCTTTAATAACTTTGTCATAATCCACTGAAACCACCTCAAGAAGTTCATTTACCTTCTCCATTCTTCTTTTCTTTAGAGAATCGACTAATGGAATAATATGATTATACAACTGGTTTAAACTTAAGTTACCTGTAATCCCCTTCAATGCATTCGCTGCCTGAAAAGCCTGTTCTGCGTCTCCTTTGCTGATTGCTTCACACATTATGTCGTAGTTTACATCCTTTGGGAATGTAAACAAAAATCTTTCATACAAATCCTCCTTGTCATTAAATCTTCTTATTCCATCGTTAACATCAATTCCCGCTTGTGTTAACAACTCTTTATTCATTTTTCCTCCTTTAGAATAAGATGTTCAATATACTTTGCTTTTTACGAATAAAGCTAGACTGTTGTACAAAAAAAGTCTTGGGCACAGCACACCAAGACTAATAAAGTGCAACTGGCTGCCATTTTAAAGGCCCTATAGCTTTGCGTCACAGGTTTTCACCTGCTTTGCTAAATATATTTACTATATTTATAGTATATCGCTTTTTTTGATATATACAATGCGATTTACAATTTTTTTACAGTTTTCGTCAATTTGTCTATACAAATTCACGTTTACTATAAAAAATTTTCTTAAATATGAAATACCTTTTTCAATCTTTCATCTTCATATAATACCTTCTTTGCCAAATCTCTATATTCTTTTTCATGTAAATAAGTATGTCTGTGAGGCTTTATTGAAGGTGCCATATCTATTGCCTTTTCATAGTCTTTGATATCCAAGTCTAATTTCTCAACAAAATCCCAAAATCCCGTATCTGTAAATATTGTATTTACTCTCTTATATCTGTGATTCTGAACAACGCTCATTAGATAAGTTGCAATGCCAACCTGAACTCCGTGTAATTGTGGTACAGGAAGCATTTTATCAAGAGCATGTGAAATCAAATGTTCACTTCCACTTGTAGGCGCACTTCCTCCTGCAATTTCATTTGCAATTCCACTCATCGCAAGTGAGTCTAACAACTCTTTTAAAAACAAATCATCTTTAATACTTTCAAACGGTGTTCTTACAAAACTATTTACAGCTTTTTTTGCAATCATCATTGCAAAATCATTTAATTCTGTATAACCTTTTTGGTCTTCATATACCCAGTCATAAAGTGCAGTAATTTTGGATACCATATCTCCAATTCCTGAATAAATAAATTTTTCAGGAGCACTTTTTATTATCTGTGTGTCGGCAACAATTCCATATGCCATTCTTGCCGGAACCGATGTACGTCTTCCATTAACAAGAAGTGATGCACTGGCACTTGAAAAGCCATCACTGGATGCTGAAGTAGGCACGCTTATAAATGGTAATTTTCTAAGATATGCGGCATATTTTGCACCATCAATAACTTTACCACCACCAATACCTACTACAACCTGTGCTTTAGCATCAATGTCAAATGCAATCCCTATCAATTCTTCTATTTTAATTGAATCCATTTCTCTGTAGCCAAGCACATTGACTCCTGCATCTTTAAGTGACTTCATTACTGTTTCACCAAACATGTCTATTAAATCATTTCCAAAATATATTACGGCATTAGACATCCCACTTGACTTAATATAAGTTCCAAGATTTTCTAATGTTCCTTTTCCTACTTTTAGAATTGTAGGTATTGCTATATGACTTCCACCCATTATTTTGGCTCCTTTTTACAAATTATTCTTTGACCAATCCATCAGGCTCTTTGAGAAATTAATTGTAGCTGTTGATGTCCAATGGCATCCGTCACCGCCATCACATGATGATTTCAAATATCCTTTTCCATCATCAAACAAACCTGTGTAATCATAATAATATACATTATCTGTTGCTGCTGCCAAATCTGAGTACGCTTTATTAAATTTCAAACGCTGTGATTTCTTTGGCACATTTGCAGTACTTCTTTTGCCCGTTGGTGCTATTGGAAGAAGGACTATCTGTACATTTTTATTTGTCTTTTTAAGTTTGTTTATCATTGTTTTAAAATTGTTGACTGTAGGAGTTGTATTGTCAGTACCTGATTCATTCATTCCTATTAAGAAATATACTCTGTCAGGATTATATGATGCAACTTTTTCTATACCTGTAGCACTCTTTCCATTAACTTTAAATTTCTTTGTATTTATAAATCCTGAACTGCTTACACCTACACTGCTTACAAAATGTGTTCCCTTTGGATACTGATTCTTTGCCCAAAGTTCAATTCCTTCAACATAGCATTCTCCTGCAACTACGATACTTAAATCTTTAGTTGCAGCCTTTACATATTTAGCCTTTGAAAGACTGCTTTCTCCCATGCTTCCGGCAACTGTTCTTACAGCCTGCACTTTATAGTAGTATTTTTGACCGCCTACTGTATTTGTATCCACGTAATTTCTGGCAGTCGTTGATGTAAGAAGGCTATAAGTTCCACCCTTTGTTGTAGCTCTGTATACTTTGTAACTATTCGCTTTTTTTACACGATTCCATTTAATCTTAACCTGTTTTTCAGTTTTATTCTTTACCGTAATTGTTGGTGCATTTAAAACAATTGTCTGGTTCTTTTTTTGATTTTTAACAGTTTCAGCCTTAACATTTTTTACATATGAATATTTTTGAATTCCATTGTCAAATGAACTCATTTCACACATTCCTGCCAAAATAAGTGCTATTGTGCATGCCCATGTAAAAGTAATAAATTTTTTCATAATTATAATCCACCTTTCTGATAAAATAGCAATGTCTAAAAATCCATACTAAGTCTTGTTTCAACATTAGGTCTTACATATGTGTTTGCAACATGCTGATGCTTTGGATGTGTCTGATATGCCTTCAATGCATCCTCATTTTCAAATTCACTATCCATCATTATATCAGCAGATGAAGATGGCAAATATTCTATTCGAATGTTCATTTTTAACAATCCGTCAATCTGTCCTTCTAATGCTTCTAAATTTTCCTTTATATCTTTCTTCGCCTGTACCTTTTCTTCTTCTGTTAATGTTTCCTTTAACTTCCATAAAATAATATGCTTTACCATTTCATGCCTCCTAAAATTTATTCTTTCCACACCATTGTAACCGACCTAAATAGTTTTTTCAATTGTTGTAGACATTCATATTTTCATTATGGTACTATAACTTTTGAAAACGATAAATTTATTATTAAGAATTAATTAAAATTTAAGATCAATATCATTACATTTTTAATCTGACAAAATTTAGCAAAATTGCATTTGTCGTCGCTTGTTCAAATCGACATATATGTAGTTTGAATGAAACCATCGTTTGAAATTCAAACTACATGTTGAAGATTTAGAACTGTTGCGAGTGACAAGTTGCACAAGCGTAATTCTGTTAATTTTGTCAGATTGAAATATAAATGAAATTATACTTATTTACGGAAAGGATATTTTAATATGGCAGCAGAAACAAAATTTACCGGAACTGATACTTATGTAGCATCTGACGACTTATTAGCAGCAGTTGAGGTTGCAACAAAGCTTCAAAAGCCTTTGTTAGTTAAGGGAGAACCGGGAACAGGTAAAACTATGCTTGCTGAGGCAGTTGCTAAAGCTCTTGACAAAGAATTATTAATTTGGAACATAAAATCTACAACTAAAGCTCAGGACGGTTTATATATTTACGATACGATTCAAAGATTATACGACAGCCAGTTTGGTGTAGATGGTGTGGATGATATCAGCAGATATATCAAACTTGGAAAACTTGGAGAAGCATTCAAAAAAGATGAACAGGTTATTTTATTAATTGACGAAATAGATAAGGCTGATTTGGAGTTTCCTAACGATCTTCTTTGGGAACTTGATAAAATGGAATTTTATATTAATGAAACTAAAGAAACTGTTAAGGCAAAAATCCGTCCTATAGTTATAATTACTTCAAATGCTGAAAAGGAACTTCCTGACGCATTTTTACGTCGTTGTATTTTCCACTATATTTCATTTCCAAATGCAGATTTAATGAGGCAGATTGTTAATGCTCATTTTGAAAATTTAGAAGAACATTTGCTTGAGCAGGCAATGAAAACATTTTACTGGATTAGAAGTATTAGAGATGTTAGAAAGAAACCTAGCACATCTGAATTTATAGATTGGATTAGAGCTCTTATGATTGGTGGCGTTGACCCTGATTCTATTGAGAAAACACTTCCATATCTTGGTGTTTTAATTAAGAAGGATGAAGATTTAGAAACAATAAAACAGATGAGCTTATAGGAGGAAATTTATGTTTACTGACTTTTTCTATGTATTGAAAAATCACGGATTAAACATTTCTACCACCGAATGGCTTATGCTTATGGACGCACTTGATAAAGATTTGGCCCATTCAAATTTTACTGATTTTTATTATCTTTGCCGTACAATTTTAGTTAAAAGCGAAGGTGATTATGACAAATTTGATATTGCCTTTCAGGAATATTTTAATGATATAAAAGATAATTCTTTTGATATGAGTAAAATTGATGCATGGCTGCACAATGATGTTGAAACGGGCAAGAAAACTGACCCAAGCAAATATATAGACAAGCGTACCGAGCGTGAAGCCAAGGAAGTTCATCGTAAATTTGAGGAACGACTTGGTGAACAGAAAACTGAGCATCACGGTGGAACTTACTGGATTGGTATGGGCGGTGGCTCTGAATTTGGTAAAAGAGGTCACGTAGCCGGTGGTATTCAGTTAGGAAATGAAGCCGGAATGAAAACTGCTTTCACTGTTATGGGCGAAAGACGTTATAAAGATTTCAGACGTGATACAAAACTTACAATGCGACAGTTTCAGGTTGCTTTCCGTGAACTTCGCCAATATTCAAGAAAACTTGATTTGCCAAAAACTGAACTTGATATCGACGGAACAATTAATTCAACCTGTAATCAGGGTGGTTATTTAAAGTTAGAATTCCAACAACCAAGAAAAAATACTGTAAAGCTTATGCTTTTATTTGACAGCGGTGGTTCGATGTATCCTTATAGTTCTTTGTGTAACGAGCTTTTTCAGGCTGTGCATAAAGCTAATCATTTTAAGGATGTAAAAACTTTTTACTTCCACAATTGTATTTATGCTAAATTATATAAAACACCTGAATGCGCAAGTGGTGATTGGATAGATACTACATGGGCATTTAGAAATTATGATAAGGATTATAAAGTAATTATTGTTGGCGATGCAGGTATGGCACCTGAAGAATTCAAAGATAAAAACGGTAATTACAGTGGTCCAAACGGTGGACTTTCAGGTAAGGAATGGATTGAACTTTTTAAGAAGAAATATCCACACAGCATTTGGTTAAATCCTTCATATCACTATGGAGATTTGAACAATATGTACTGGATGGAATCTGAAAGAGTAATTCGCGAAAACATCGATATGTTTCCTTTAACTGTTGATGGACTTAAGCGTGGAATTAAAACACTTATGTATGATAAGAAGAAATAAAGGCTCGTGGATGCGTCTGACGACTTGTGATTGTGTAAGTCGGACTTGATTTGGGCTCGTGGATGCGCCTAGTGATTCGTGATTGTGTAAGTCGGACTTGATTTACGGATAATATTAAATCAATCAATTTTCGTCCGTAATATATTTTAGTAATTTAATTATTTTGAATTCTACAATTAAATTATGTAAACCAAATTACGGATTTCTATACTTTTTCTAATATATTCCGTAATTTTTAATGCAATTTCACTCTTTTATTCTCTTAATTACGGATGAATTTTCTCTTTTTTACTATCATCCGTATATTCAAATCAAAATTTGCAATATTTAGCCAAAAACAAATAAAAAATTACGGATAATTTTTCAATTTGAAATATTATCCGTAATTTTATTTTTACTTTAATTTATACTGAACCCATGGGCGTGGACTATACTGGTCCCGGGATATGAACACAACCCAAAACGACTTTGTATGGAAAATAAAAAGCATCTTGGATCCTGGTGTATAGACATCACCCTGGCTATTATTTAGCCTAATCCAATATCTCCCCATTAGATTCTATAACTTTCTTGTACCAGTAAAAAGATTTTTTTCTGCTTCTTTTTAATGTTCCGTTTCCATCATTGTCTTTATCGACATATATAAAACCATACCTCTTTTTCATTTCACCTGTAGTAAATGAAACACAGTCAATGCAACCCCAAGGTGTGTATCCCATAAGGTCAACTCCGTCTTCAATTACCGCTTTTTTCATTTCTTTTATATGAGCCTTTAAGTAATCTATTCTGTAGTCATCATCAATTGTTCCATCTTCATTTACAGTGTCAATTGCACCAAATCCATTTTCAACAATAAACAATGGAATCTGGTATCTTTCATAAAGAAGATTTAATGCATATCTAAGTCCTACAGGGTCAATCTGCCATCCCCAGTCACTTGATTTAACATAAGGATTCGGTACGCTTCCCGGAAATCCGTCTATACCATTTCCGTCTGCTACATGGTCCGCCTTAACTGCGTTTGTCATATAGTAACTCAATCCTACATAATCAACTGTGCCCTCTTTTAAAATCTTTGCATCGTCTTCTTCCATCTGAACATGAATGTTTTTTCGTTTCCATTCAGGCCAAATATATGACGGATATTCGCCTCTTACATGCACATCTCCAAATAAATATCTGTCATGCATTGCCTCAACCGAATACATCATATCATCCGGATTGCATGAATATGGATAAAGAGGAACACATGCCATCATACATCCTATTTTAAAATCCTTGTTTATTTTATGCCCTTCTTTTACTACCTTTGCACTTGCTACCAATTCATGATGCACCACCTGATACATACATTCCTCAGGGTGTTCTTCATTTTCAAATATCACACCTGAACATGTATATCCAAATAAAGGATATTTGTAATTCTTCTGGTTATTAATCTCATTGAAAGTCATCCAATATTTGACCTTGTTTTTATATCTTTCCATAACTGTAAGAGAATAATGAACAAAGAAATCAATAACTTTTCTGTTTTTCCATCCTCCATATTCCTTTACGAGATAATATGGCATTTCAAAATGTGATAATGTTACTACAGGTTCAATTCCGTATTTAAGTAATTCATCAAATAAGTCATCATAAAATTTTAATCCCTGTTCGTTTGGTTCTTTTTCATCCCCATTTGGGAAAATTCTTGTCCATGCGATTGATGTTCTAAAACATTTAAATCCCATTTGAGCAAATAATTTTACATCTTCTTTGTAATGTCCGTAAAAATCTACAGCTTCATGATTTGGATAATTATATCCATCAATTACTCCGTCTGTAATCTGTCTGTCAACACCATGAGCCCCTGCTGTTAAAACATCAACTACACTTAATCCTTTTCCTCCAACATTCCAGGCACCTTCAACCTGATGTGCTGCAACTGCTCCACCCCATAAAAAATCTTTAGGTAACATATATATTCTCTCCTGTAACATGTATTGCCCCCTCCCTTCGGTCAGCGGCTATTCGTCGGAAACATTTATAGAAAATGAACTTTGTTCATTTTGTTTCCTCCTGTACTCTGTATTGCGCCTTCCTTTCAGTCAGCGGCTAGACGCAGGATACATCTATAAAATAAACAAAGTCAATTTTATAAATGTTTCCTCCTAATCCAACTTTTTTTAAATTACACAACTAAAAATGCAATATCTTTAACAGCTTCTTTTCTTCCTTCAAAAACCTTTACATCTTTAGATGGGTCTGACAAGATGTACATTACAGTATTGTCATATCCCTCTTTCTTAAGAAATTCGCTATCAAATTCTACAAGCAAATCTCCTTTTTTAACACTGTCGCCCTGCTTAACAATAGTCTTAAAACCTTTGCCTTCAAGTTTAACAGTATCAACTCCTATATGAATTAAAATCTCTGTACCCTTTCCATCTGACATTCCAACCAAATGTCCTGTTGGAAAAAGTGCCTCAATTTTACCATCGAACGGAGCATATACTTTTCCATTTTCCGGCTCAATTCCAACGCCTTTTCCCATTGCTTCTGAAGCAAAAGCCTCATCCTTAACCTGATTTACAGGGATAACATTTCCTGTTACAGGTGCAACAAATTCAGTCACTGCATCATTATTCGCATTTGTTTCATTATCTGTATCGTTATCTGTTGTAGTGTCATCATCTATTTTTTCAAAATCATCACTTGCTTCATCTTCAAATCCAACAATCATTGTAAGAACTGCACCTAACACAAATGAAACTAATATTGAAATTAAAAGTCCGATAAACTGTGTTGTATGTCCTGCCTTAAAGTATGCCGGCAATGTTGCAATACCCGGCATGTTGTAGCTCCATGATACTGCATGGAATGCTCCACCGAATGCTCCACCAATCGCACCTGCAATACATCCACAAATCATTGGCTTTTTAAGTCGTAAGTTAACACCATAAATTGCAGGTTCTGTAATACCGAATAATCCTGTGATAGCTGCTGATGCTGAAACACCCTTCATTTCTTTATTCTTAGTTTTAAGGAATACACCAAGTGTTGCACCTGCCTGTGAAAATACTGCTGCTGACTGTAATCCTGTAAATGTGTCATATCCTAAATTTGCATAATTTCCAACTGTTACAGGAGTTATTCCCCAGTGAACACCAAAAATTACAAGCACTTCCCATATACCACCAACTACAAATCCTGCGATTATAGGACTTAAGTTGTACAATGTATTATAAATACCTCCGATTGCTCCACCGATTGTATTTCCGATTGGTCCAAATGCAAGTAATGTAAGTGGAACCATAATTGCTATCGTAAACATTGGTGTGAATAAGTTTCTAATTACAATTGGTAAATATTTCTCAAAAAATCTTTGTACATACGATGCAATCCAAATTGCTAAAATAATAGGAATTACTGATGATGTATAACTCAAAAGCTGAACTTTCATTCCTAAAAACTTAACCGTTTCCCCTGCATCTACCATTGCTATATAATCCGGGCATACAAGTGCACATGCAATTACAAGTGCTATAAATGTATCTACCTTAAATTTCTTTGATGCCGTTACCGCGATTAACACAGGCAAAAATGTAAATGCTGTCCAAGAAATAAAATTCAAAATTCTATAAGTTCCGCCTGCTGTATCTATTGCATTAAGAGCAACTAAAACTCCTAAAATACCCTGTAAAATACCACATGCAGCAAGAGTATATAAAAATGGTGCAAATATTGCTGATATAACATCAATAATTCTGCTCACTACTCCTGCTTTTTTATTTTGTGTGTCCCCTAATGCACTGTCATCTATCGTAACTAAATTCATAACATACTTATATGCGTCCGTTACGTGATTTCCGATTACTACCTGGAACTGACCTCCTGCCTGAACCGTAGTAATTACACCCTTAATTTTTGCGACTTTTTCTTTGTCTACTATTGACTCATCTTTTAAGATAAATCTAAGTCTTGTAGCACAGTGTGTTACATTTGAAATGTTAGCATCTCCGCCAAGTTCTTTAACAAGATCCTTAGCCGTTTTTTGATAATCGATTGCCATCTTTCCTTCTCCTTTTCTTAAATGTATTGTTCGCTCCTTTTAGTCAGTGACTAATCATTAAGAACATTTGCACAAAGTTAATTTTGTCCACTTTATTCCCTTCAATTTTGTCACTTATTTATCAGCTGAATTCATTTTATCATACCTATTATTTATTTCCACAATTCTGCATTTTATGTAACATATAATAAAAAAAGAAATATGTTACAAAGCTGTAACGCCCTGTAACATATTTCTTTGCTGAAATTATATGAAGTTGTCGGGAGTCCAAAGTCTTTTACCCACTTATAATCAAGCCCATGTATTCTTAGACCTTTTGCCTCCGACATCATTATATATTAACTATAGTCTTCTTCCGATTGCCTCAATTAAATATATAACCGGAATCTGTGTTGTAATATTAATGTGATTTCCCATATCAAGGTCAGTAACATAATATGACAAATTGTAATCAGAAAGCTTTGAAAGTGTTGATGTTCCCTTATTAGTTATACTAATAATTTTACATCCATTTTTTTTAAATTCTCCCGCCATCTGTACAATCTGTTCTGTTTCTCCTGAAACAGATAATGCAATAACAACCGCTTCGCTCATTCCTTCCATAATTGGAAAATACGGATCCTCTATATATTGACTGAATTTCTTTAAATTAGAAAAAAATCTTGCGCCATATTTACCAAGAATTCCCGATGTGCCTAAGCCGATAAATATCACCTGCTTTGCTTCACGCACAACTGTTGCAATATCATCTAATTCTTTTTGATGAACGCCTGAACTTATTTTGTGAAAATACTCCTGTATTTTCTGAACATCTTCATTTTTCTGATGCCCTTTCTTCTTTTCTTCTTCAAGAAACATCTTAAATTTAACTTTAAATTCAGAATATCCGTCAAACCCTGCTTTTCTGCAAAAACGCATAACCGTGGCCGTGGACACATGCACTTCATCTGCTAATTCACGTACAGTCATATATGTTATTTTTTCTTTATTTTTCATCAAATAATCATAAACCAATAATTCCATATCGTTTAATGATTTAACAATTTCATAACTAAACATCAGCGACCTCATAAACAAAATAATTCATGTGGTATTATACCACAAATTATTATATTTCGCTTGCTGTTAATTCTGCATTTTTATCTGCTGTCCCTGTATCAAAGGATATCTCGCAAGGCTTTCTCCTTCAAGATTTTCCTTGTGCATATCAACTGCAGTAATCTGATTATTTTCATAAGTAGTATAATAGTAAATTCCCTTTGTCGCATTGCAGCATGAAGTATAAATAGTTATTTCGTATTTACCCTCATCTACTTCACAACATCCTCTTTGTTGTTCAACTGAACCTAAAATATGAAAGAACTGACTAACACTCTCATTTTCCGTTTCCCCTGATTTGGAATTCATTTTTGTAAACGCTACTCTTACAAATCTTGACCCTGAAGACAAATCTCCCGGCATTCCAATTGCACCCATTCCTCTGCTATATGAATTAAGTTGCAAATTATCTGAGAAACTGTTAGTCGGTTGTTTTGGTGATAAATGCATGTAATTGTTAAGTTGAAACATCTGCTGTTCAAATGGTGGATTATTAGTCAATACCCCTACCGGATTGTCGTATACATGTAATCCCGATTTAGTTGATTCAACTGTTATTGCTTCATTTGCATCTGCTATAATCCAGTGAAGACTTGCCGCCGGCAATTGCTCGCTAAACTGAGTTCCTACTAAATTCATTTCACTTAATACTTTTCGTGCCTCTTTTACTGATTCACATTGTCTAAGTATCCATGGTATAAATTCGTATTGTGCTACATTTTTAGTGTCAGATTTTACTTCACTGTACACAGCATTTCCTACGAAATTGAGTCCTGCCATTCCTAATCCTTTTTCATTTATCGCATCATAATATAAAGGATAATCATTTACAACAAATGCCATTCCAATAATTGCATAATTATTTTTTGCCTCAATTCCATGTCTGAATTTCAATTTATAGTTTCTTGGTGTAATCGTAACTTCCTCATTATAAGAAAATTCGTAATCAAGTGTTCTGCCAAAATAAAAATCTTTTGTCTTATATGTTGCTGCTGTACACATATAATTTCCTCCATTTTCTACTTATAATCTTTGCCTTGTAAAATAGGCAAGTTTAATTTTAAACTACTACTTAGTTCTCGTATAGATTAAAAAAGTCATTACACTTCAATATAATATGGACATATGTCTTCATATGTCTTCATATTTCCCATTTTTCAATCTGAATCCATTAGGTATTATACCCAATTGTTTAAATCCAACACGTTCGTATAAATGTCTTGCATGTACATTTGTTGCCACTACAGCATTAAACTGAAGCACTTTATAACCATTATCGTAAGCTTTTAAAATGCAGTCTTTTACTAGTTTTTCTCCAATATGCAATCCTCTGCTTTTTGATGATACTGTGTAACTTGCGTTACAGATATGTCCGCATCTTCCTACATTATTTAGATGCAGAATGTATAAGCCTAAAATTTTTTTTCATCATTCAATTCTTCCATTCATAAAAAACCCCTACATATCTGCCAATATGTAGGGTGATTCTGCCATCATTAATTATTATTTTTATGCTCATCCCAATTTGTAAAACCTATGTCGATTTTATCATACTTCATTGCTCAGTTCCAGTATTTTCCTCCCTATTGCAACACCTGAACCGAAAACGCTGTTGTCTGTGGTGGAATGCTTGCCGTCTGGAAATTTGCATGATTTATTCTAACTAATTGTCCCGGTCTTAAGTTTCGTAATCTGATTCTGTTTCCTTCTCTGTCTGTTATAACTGTATTATTATTTACGATAAATCTCGTTTGTGAATTAATATCATTTCTATTTCCCGTATAAAAAGAGCTGTTCTCCAAATCTATAGATGCAATTCTGTCTATTGTTACTGAGCTAACCTGTTGCTGACTTCTTCCCTGTACAATAATTAAAAATGCATTTGCCTGTGGTGGAATACTTCTTGTCATAGCACCTGAAAAAATTGCATTAATCCACATACCTTCCTGTATGCAACAAGTACATAAATTTTGTCCTCTAAAGTTAATAATTTTTGTATTTCTATTTATATTTAATCTGACCTGCTGCCTATTGTTTCTTCCCATTGATGTATCATTATATGAAACTACAATGTAGCCTCCCGCAGTATTAAAACATACCGATTCTTCAACAAACCCATTATCTATTCTCATTATATTTCCTAATTGAAACATAAGTCCATTTACATTACTATCCACCATAAACCTCATATTATATTTCTGATAATATTTATTATATGTTTAATTAAGATAAAAGTGTTGAAATGAGATTTACTGCACATAACAAAAAATGTAGATATTGGTTACCATTCATACTAAGACCTGAATTACACCATATTGGGCAATGAATACAAAAAAAACGTTGAACTAATCTTTTTAGCTCAACGTTTCTTTTGTATTAAGTAAAATTATTTAATTGTAACTTTCTTCTTTGCTGAGTATGGGCTGTAAATCTTCTTGCCATTGTTTTCAAAGTAACTTCTTACTCTTACATAATATGTTTTCTTTGATTTTAATTTCTTAATTGTGATTGCTGTCTTCTTTGTTGTTTTAACCTTTGCAGCTTTCATGTTCTTCTTTAATGAATACTGAACTTCATATTTTTTTGCTCTGCTTGATTTCTTAAACTTTACAACCATAGCTTTCTTCTTAGGTGTTACTTTTGTAACTTTAACCTGTGAAGGTGACATAATATCAGCTACAACAGAGAAATCTTTTACTTCGATTGTACCACTCATGTTGTTTTCATCTTCATATTCTCTTAAGAATGCACCAAATGCAAATTTAACACCTACTGTAGGATTTTTAACTCCACTCTGGTATTCTGACTTAAGTGATGGAATCATAAATGATGCTGTTACTGTAACCCATCCGTCATCTGCTGTATTATTGCGATCAAGTGCGATAAATGATGAGAAATCTTTGTTAATATTAGCATCACCTGTTGTAAGAACACTTGTACCACCGATTGTTGCTGTTAAATTTGTTAAATCTAATGCAGCACCATCTTTATCATTGTTATCAAATACTTTGAAGTGAACATGCTTAATATAATTATATTTTCCTGTTCCTTCATTATAAGCTGTACCATCAGCTCTTTCTACTGTCTTTGTAAGTTCATTTGATAATGTACTCTTAATCTTGAATGAAAGATTGTAATATCTTCCTCTTTCAACATTCATAATCTGAGTTGCTGTAACTCCCCATGGATTAGACTGTGTAACTTTTCCTGTGAATGGATTCCAGTTAGCACTCCATCCTGTACTTACAACATTCATTGTAAATGATGAAGCTGTCTTAGCTGTAAGAGATGCATTTTCACCATAACTCTTGTAAGCATTAGCTGTGTTCATGTAACTCTGACCATCTTTAATTAACTTGTCTTCCCATTCACCATTGTCTTCTCTTGTATGAAGAGAATATGATGTCCATTCATTCTGTGATACGTTAGTTCCCTGTGCAACTGCTGCTGATGTAACTCCTGCTGCACCAATAATCATTGTTGCTGACATAGCTACTGCAGTAATCTGTTTAAATAACTTTCTCATTTTTCTTCTCCTTTTCAATTTGTTACTCTAATCATATATCGAAAACGTTTTTATTTCAATAAAAGAATGCAATTTTGTTGTTAAAATTTTCTTAATTTTATCTGAAAAATATTATTTGATTGTTAAATTTGAATAAATAACCTATTTACACAATTCTTCTTAATTCGACCTTTCGATTTAACACTCCTTTTTTCCAAATCATCAAATATACTTTAAATTCTATTGAGTCTTTTACCTCAACAAAAGGTTCTTCAGTAATGACGGATGCCTCAATTCCATCTTTACTTAACTCTTCCTTTAACTGTTCTGCTTTCTTTATATATTTTTCTAATTTTTCATTTTCTTTTCCAAAATTTCTCACAGGATAATTTTCCGACGCTTTCACAAATATATTTACCAAATAATCAACCAATTCTTTGTGAGAATTTCTATGTAACATAGAAGCTATAATTTTTGCGACACATTTTTCAGGATGATTTTTATAAAATTTCAGCATCCTTTGCATTTTTCTGTCTCTAGTCAATTCTGCCATATCATACATTACCTGAATTGCTTCATTTGACGGAGTCCATGGATCGTCTTTTGGAACAATATATTTTTGTGGCACTGATGGATAACAGCAATAATTTAAAGGTGGAAAATCCGACAAATGTGCTAATTTTAATTCATCATCATTGCAATACTCTTCTCCTAAATATTCCCTTTTGTCCCGCACTATTGCAATCTTATATTCAATATTTCTTAAATATTCGTATCCTTTCACCCAAAAATGTCCGATTTTTCCGTAGTTATATAAATGATTTTCCATGTACATTTTTTGAAAAAATATTGAAAATACTGATTCATTCTGATGTACTACCATAACATATTCTTTTTCATTTCCGGTTAGTGAAGCTGTAACACTACCTTCAAATTTACTATCATATGTGCCTGTTAGTCTTGCATTGTCAAATACAATAAAGCTTTCCACTGCATCATTCATTATGTATATCAGTCTGATTTTTCCATTCTCAGGTTTATCTGATACAAGTTCAAACTGCCCCGATTCTAGCAGTCTTTCTAAATTATATAAAGTCTCAAGTTCTTCCTGTTCATATTCTGTATTTTCATTTGTAACATCTATGCTTTGATTTTCCATTGTTTTTCTCCAAATTTATTATTAATCTCTTTTTATGATTATCATTCTTACGAATTTTTATAAAATAAAACTAGTTTAATTTATCTTTATAATAACTTTTTATATACGATACCTGTGCGCAGTACGGAACAATCCATAGGCATCAAAGTTGGTAGCTTTTGCCCCAACATCTTATATATTTATTATACAGTATTGTCTGTACAATTTTTATATCTTTTACGTAATATTTTAATATAAAATTAATGATTTATTATTTATTATAAATGCATAAAGCAACTTAAATATATGTTTTATATTTTCACACCATGTTATAAAATATATATACAATTTATTTTTTCTAATTATACAAATGAAAGGACTTAAGTGATTTTTATGAGAAGAAAAGACCGTGAAATAACAGATTTTAATGAAATAATTGAAATAATCCGCAAGTGTGACTGTTGCAGACTTGCCTTTAATGATAAGGATTTTCCTTATATTGTACCTCTTAATTTTGGATTACATGTTGATGGCGATAAAGTCGAACTATATTTCCATTGTGCTAAGGAAGGAACTAAATTAGATTTAATCAGACAAGATAACAGAGCCACATTTGAAATGGATTGTGGTCACAGATTTATAATGTATGAAGAAAGAATGTCTTGTACTATGGGATATGAAAGTGTCATTGGCCACGGAACCATTGAATTTGTACCGGACGAAGATAAATTTGATGCATTAAAAATTCTTATGGCTCAGTACCACGAAGAAGACTTCAAATTTAATACAGATATGATGAAAGTCACTACTGTATTTAAACTTGTCGTTTCTGATATGACAGGTAAACGAAGAAATAACGTTCACTAAAATATAAAATATTATGATAACTTGACTGTTTTTCTCTCATAGCATATATCGGAATACTTTCAATGGTATATGGTATAATTTCAGAATTGTCCGTTCTAAGTTTAATGTTTTTTATTCTTTCCATAAAAATATAAAAAGGAGACACTTAGATATGATTAAAGAAATTGAATATGACTGGGATGAAGAACTTATGGACCTTGTGTCTGTTAAGAAATAACTTAACTTCCGGCAGACAGCTATACTAAAATAGTGCATCGCAAAAAAATTTCATAATATCACTTGAAAAGAAGCATTTCCAATTACGGAAATGCTTCTTTTACTTATTCTCTCTTCCTCTCGGGCAAGTTCAGCAGAACTTGTAATTCCTAATTTATTTTCCAGAGCCATATCGTCTGTCTCCTACTTTTCATTTTTCATTAATTCCACATACTCTTTGGCATTTTCTTTATTTGCTTTTATTTCCTCTTCTGTAAGATTTCGTATTAATTTTGCAGGATTTCCAAAAGCCATTGAATTATCAGGGATTACCATCTTACCAGTTACCAATGACCCTGCTCCTATTATACAATTTTTCCCAACTTTCGCACCATTTAACAAAATACTTCCCATTCCTATTACGGTATTATCTCCTACTGTGCAGCCATGAACAATTGCATTATGTCCAATTGTAACCCCATTTCCTATTGTAAGTGCAAATCCGTTTCCTGTATGTAAAGTACAATTGTCCTGCACGTTTGTATTATCTCCAATTGTAATTCCTTCCATATCTCCACGAACCACTGCATTGTACCAAATTCCTACGTTTTCGCCTATATTTACATTTCCTATAACTTGTGCTCCCGGTGCTAAAAATATATCTTTATCACTATCAATTTTCATTTTTATTTCCTCTTTTCTATGAATTTAATAATAACATAAAACATTAAGGAATACAAAAACCCCTGCATAAATAGTCAGAAAATATTGACTATTTATACAGGGGTTTTCTTCTTTATTAGTAGAATAATTAACGTATTTTTTCTAAGTTTGATGAACCAGAGTATGTATCAATCTATTATTATCTTTGCATTTGCGACTTAAATTTATACCGAATGGAATCCTTTACCGATTATTTCACTTGTATTTGAGATTAATAGAAAAGCACCTGGTGAATTTTCTTTTATAAAATTTCTAAGTTTAACAGCCTGTGAAGGGCTCAAAACCGTAAGAATAATATATTTATTATTTCCTGTAAATGCACCCTTAGCATTTACTAAAGTGGCTCCACGGCCTAATTCTTTCTCTATAAATTTACATATTTCCTTAGGTTCTGAACAGACAACATGAAAATACTTTGAACGATTCAAACTTTCAATGAAATTATCAATAAGTGCAGAACGCATAATTAAACCAAGCAAAGAGTAAAGTCCTGTCTTAACATCAAATACTAAAAATGCACTAAGAGTACATAAGATATCGGAAATCATAAGACCTCGGCCAATATCCACACTTGTATATTTTTTAAGAATCATAGCTATAACATCAGTCCCACCACTTGAAGCACCAATATTAAAAAGAACAGCTGAGCCTAAAGCGGGTAACAAAATGGCAAAAAACAAGTTCAAGTAAAGGCTCATTAGTTAGAGGATGACTCATAGGATAAACACGTTCTAAAACTGATAATGTAACAGACAAAAGAATTGTGCTATAAGCAGTCTTTGCCGCAAATGTTTTACCTAAAATAATCCACCCGATAATAAGCAATAAAATGTTGGCAATAAATGAAAAATCACTGGCTGAAAGAGGAGTGAATTTTGCAATTGTAACTGCCAAACCTGTAATACCACCAAAAGTAAAATTGTTGGCAAATTTAAAGAAATAAATACCTGCAGCCATAATTAATGTACTAACTGTAAGTAAAGAAAAATTTTTTAAATTTGATTTCATAATTTCGTCCTCTATGTATATATTTTTAAATAAATCCTAATGTTATGTATATATTTTTAAGGAAATTCTAACGTTATGTATATATAAAGTCAACGAGCATTTAATGCATATTAAAATAATTCGAGCCTCTGCTGGCATCTCCTGCAGTTGGCATTAAAAGCCTTACATAAGAATATATTTTTTCGTTAAATTTTGTTTCGTCTATTTTATAAATGAAATCATCCCCTAAAAACAATGTTACTTAAAATATATCATTTTCAAGGGATAATTCAATGTTTAGTACAAATTCTTATGACTTCTTTTAATTTTATATATTGTAATTATTGTAATTTGCCCCCTTTTTATAGCATTTAATAATAATTAACCAAAACAGTTATTTAATTTTTAGATATATTTAATTTATAAATATGACAGTTTATTTAGTAATGAATATAATAAATTTAGTAAAAAAAGTATGAAGAATTAGTGACAATTAAAAAATATGATGTTATAGTACCGCCTAACGAAATAAATGACAAACAAGGACGTTTGGATTTGCACATTGTGTAATGAAAAACGTCTTATTTTTTTCGTTATTAAATCATGAAAGAAACAAATATAAATGAAGTTTACTTTCAAATGTTTCCCATGATTAGCCGCTGAACAAAGTGATGCGACAATACATATTATACAAGGAGAAAAAAGCCTATGAGAAAAGAAATGTTAAAGAAAAGTATTGGAACAATTGTGATGACAATTGCTTTAGTAGGAACATCAATACCCGGCGTTACTGTTAGTCCTGTTAAAGTAAATGCAGATGTTGCAACTACAGTAAGTGCATCATCAAATGAAGTAGGAAAACTTGAAAGTATTTTCACTACAATTGATTTAATGGATGCTTCCATTAGTGAATTGGAAACGGCAATGGAAAAAGGAGAACTTACTGCAGAGCAATTAGTACAGATGTATATAGACAGAATAAATGCATACGATAAATCGCTTGATTTAAATTCTATTATTACAATTAATTCAAAAGCTTTGGACGAGGCAAAAGAATTAGATAAGGAAAGAGCGGCAGGAAAAATAAAAGGAAAACTTCATGGTATCCCAATTATTGTAAAAGATAATTACGATGTTGAAGGTATGCCGACAAGTGCAGGTTGTAAGGCATTGAAAGATTCAATTGCACCTGATGACTCTTATGCGGTTAAAAAATTAAAAGAAGAAGGCGCAATTATATTAGCAAAGGCAAATATGTCTGAGTTTGCATCAAGTGGCAGGAACTCAAGATCAACTCTTGGTGGTGTTGTACATAATCCTTATGATGTAACAAGAACTCCTGCAGGCTCTTCAGGTGGTACAGCTGTTGCCATAACATCTAACTTTGCAACAGCCGGCTTAGGTACAGATACAGGTTCGTCTGTAAGAGCACCATCTACAATGAACAACCTGTTTGGCTTAAGAGTATCTTTAGGACTTACTTCAAGAGATGGTATTGTTCCATTAAGCCTTGACAATGATATTGCCGGACCAATATGTAAAAGTGCAGAAGATTTAGCTCAGGTACTTTCAGTTATCTCAGGTACAGATGAAAATGATACATGGACAAAAGAATCCGATAATATGAAACCTGAAAACGGTTATACAAGTTATTTAAAAACAGATGGATTAAAGGGAAAGAAAATTGGATATTTGCAGAATTCATTTGGATATTATTACAATAATAAAGGTGAAGCTGTAGAAAATCCGGTTGAAATAGCTGATTGTGAAAAAGGAATATTAGAAACAGCAAAAGATAACCTTGTAAAAGGTGGCGCTGAATTAGTAGATATGTCGGATATTTTACCTGATTCACTTATTTATCAGTTAAGACAGAATACTGGTGTTGGAAGCGTATTTGAATGGGATTTGAATACATACTTTGCATCACTTGGACCTGCAGCACCTATTAAAACTGTATACGAATTGATAAATAATTATAAATATGGAGTAGATTATACAAATGTTTCAGTTAGAAACCCAGCAAAAACATTAGCTGAAATGACAGATCCACGATCACTTGATTCATATAAAACAGCTATATCAAACAGATTGAATTTTAGAAATGAAATCAATAAAATATTAGAAGAAAATGGTATTGACGCTGTTATGTATGTACCATATACGCAGCCGGCAAATAAAGAAGCAGATTCAGGAAATGCAAGTTATGCTAATAGTGCAAGTTATACAAGCCATTTCGGACCTACGGCAGGACTTCCTGATATGTCTGTTCCAATGGGACTTTGCGATACAGATAGTGAATTAGGATATGATAAGCAAATGCCTATGAGTTTTAATATATTTACAAGTTATGGAAATGATGAAGAATTAGTAGAAATAGCATATGGCTATGAGCAAACATCAGGATATAATAATATAAGAACCTCTCCATCTACAGTTCCTGCCTTAGAGGATAAGAACGTTGATAAATTCTTAGATGAATTAATTGATAAAACTGATAGCATTGATTTTAGCGAGTACACAGTTTATCCAAATGGTAAGGTAAATGTATTGTTAAATAAATATGCAGAGGCTACAGAAGTTGACAGAAGCGATGTATATGAAACATATGAAGCTACATATGATTTGGCAAAGGCTTACGATTCATTAATGAATAAATTACTTGCAAATAAAAAAGTAACAACACCTGCAACAGACAAAACACCTACAGCAAATACATCTACTGTAACAACACCTACAATAGAAACTGTAAGTGCACCGGCAAAAGCAAAGATTTCAAAGATTACAAAAGCAAAGAAATCTATGAAGATTGCCATTAGAAAACCGGCCGGTGTCAAAGGATATCAGATTAAATATTCAACATCAAAGAAATTTGCAGCTAAGAAAACAAAGACAATAACTACATCAAAAGCTACAGTGACAGTTAAGAAAATAAATGTTAAAAAGACATACTATGTTAAAGTAAGAGCTTATAAACTTATTGATGGCAAAGTAACATACGGTGCTTATTCAAAAGTAAAGAAAGTAAGTTAATAAATGATTACAAAATGAAATTATAATTAATAAAAAATACGGATATTCTAAGTTACCCCTTAGAATATCCGTATTTTTATCAAATTTAATGTAAACTTATGATTACCTGTCATCAAAACTTGACATTTATAATAATCTTTTTATAAAAAGATTATTATAAATTATGTTTTTCTCTTCTTTTTGCTGCTTTTTTATAAACCTGTTCATCTGTCCTGGCAGAAATAACAATAATCTTCATTATTGTACCTACTCTCTCAATTTTATAAACAACCCTAATACCCAAATTTCTAAATTTAATTTTCATTAAATTAGTAAGGTTAGTACTACTTTTATTTCCTAATGGCTTTCCATATCCACCTTCTTCAATAGGCAATGGATTCTTACTTACTTTTGAAATACCTTTTAGCACCTGTACCTGAACTGAATGATCAAGTTTTTTCAGATCTTTTTCTGCCTCTTCTAAAAACTCAATACTCCATGTCATTCGATATCTACATCCTCCGCGTCTAAAAGTTCTTCCTTACTAATACCTATATTATTCATTACATAGTCAAATGGTATTGTCTTATTCTCTCCATTGTCTTCCATTCTCTTATATGTTTCCAGTAACAAGAAATACTCTTCTTCAATTTCAGTTAATCTGGTATATTCCTCTGGTGACAAAATAATAGCCGATGGTTGATTATTCTTTAAAACAATTAACTCTTTTTCAGAATTAAGTCTATCAAATATCTTTGCTGCCTGTCCTTTATTAAATTGTGAAATTGGAATAAGGCTGTGTAAAAGATTTGATGCAATTGCCATAATGAACACCTCCGTTGTTTTATTTACTTATATTATATGTATAAGCGGAGCATAAATCAATATATTTGTTGTATTATTTATCGTTAATTTTTCCATTATATTTATTTGTAAATTTATTTGCTATTTATACCCATTTTCAAACATACTCCCTGTTATTTCATCACACGTAATCTTTTTTGCAAAATCTCTTATAAGCAACACTAAATAAAATACTTACAATACAGGTTTGCACCAAAATACTAATCCAATCATAAGCTTTAAACGAAGTAAATAAATGATTTTCCATAAACCATGAACCACAATCATTCCAACTTGAAGCCAAATTAAATGATAACAACAAATCAAGCCATGTATTTGTAGAAAATTGTAATATATTTAACAATCCCAACATTGTAATTACAACGATAATTATACTTATATAACTATTGTTAGTTACTAATTGAATGGCACTGCTTAAAACGCTGACAAGTAGTATCAACACTATTGCATAACCTACAGAAAACATAAGATATTTTCCAAAGCTCATTTTTATATAAGTGATAAATGGATATGTAAGAATCCCCCTTGTCTCCATTGCCATTGCTGATGATAATGAAACTTTCCATAATCCTTTATATTGAATATTGGTAAAATAATACCCTAGAGTTCCTATCATCAAAATACTATTAATTGCACTCCCAACAAGCATTGCACTTACCATTTTACTTTTCTGGATTGTACGCCCTCTCTTTGTTACAAATACTATTCCTGTTGTATTATTTATTCTTTCATAATCCATTAAAAATAATGTACATACACTAATTATTACAGCCATTTCCAACATCAGCTTTTTAAAAACATTGTAATAAAGTATATTATGTAATCTATATACCTGACCTGGATAAGTTAATTGTGTACTTTCTCCGTCATTCTTTATTTCTTCCACCCTGTTGTCTAATTTTGAATAACAATTATCTATAAATTGTTTATACTTTCCACTAGGTTTATAATCATACAAATCCATTTTTGTATCTTTTACAATCTGCATATTAAAATCATCATATACCGAAACAACAGAATCCAGATATTCTTTATCAATTTTGTCGTTTAGAATATACTGATGCGTAAGTTTTATGTCTTTCTTATAATCATGAACCTGCATTTCAATGTTCAAAATATTAATGACAAGAAAAAATAACATTAATATCCACACAATAGGATTTTTTATTATTTTTCTTATTTCATATTTTATTAGCAAACAATCACTTCCTTTTTTATCTATTAACCAATATCCATACTTTATATTTACTTATTAACAAATATTCGTATTTTTAATTTATTTATTAACAAACCAATACATCTTTCTTCTTTTCATGTTTTGATAATACTACTGCAATAATTACACCCATAATTATAAAACTTATGCATATAAATATAGGTCGATAAACATCGTTTACTATTTTCATTTTGTCACCTATGAGTAAATATCCATACATTATTTTATTAAAAATAATAGCTATGATAACCGTAAAAGGAATTGCACTTGCAAAACCAACCACATAATTTAGTGATATTTTTGATATTAAAAAATACAGCATTATAAGTGACATGATTGCAAATATGTATAGTAATAAATTTAAGCAAATATATGTACCAAAGTTCAAATCATACCATGAATTTGTTTCTGACGTGCAATATATAGGACAATCAAAATATTTGCCAACTCCCCTGATTATCAAATATGCATAGAATATAATGATATGTGCTACTCCAACTATAACGGTAGTAATAATTGCAGATGCTATTCTGGTATTGAATAAATTTCTTCCCTGTTTTGTAGTATAAAACAATGTATTTACATTTCTTATTCTTTCCCGTATCTGATAAGGTATTATCAGTAAAACAGAACATATTAACATTAATAATCCGATTAGAGGTAAATCACTTTTTACACAGTTCGCTGCATCTTCTGATAAAAGAGACGTATAATCTCTCATATATAATTTTTCCATTCTTTTAAGAAATTTAGCATTTATTAATTTCGTATTTCCCGTATAGCGACGTACATTTTCTTCCACATTACTTTTTGCCTTTTCTTTACTAAGTCCTGCAAATTGTACTGATGCTTTCCATTCCTGCCAATAATCTGTTTCCTGTATTAAAAAAGTTTCTTCTCCATAACTACCAAATGATAAATCATTTATTTTATCTCTAACTTTATCATCAAGTCCGTCTTCTACCCTCATTGATTTGTAATCTTTATAATTTGTTATGCCTGCATTTTTCAATACTTCATCTCCTGCAATATACTTGTCAACTTTTTCAATATACTCTTGCTTTATTTCTTCTAATTTGCCTCTTTCACTAACCGGAAATTTTGTTCCGTAATCTTTCATTAATATGGTGCATAATTTATCTTCTGCCCCCATATTAGATGTAGCAAAATAATTAGTGCTTAAAAACATATTGTAAAATAAAGCTGTAAGTACAAAAATTACAAGCACGATTTTTATATTAAATATTTTCTTTAACTCAAATTTAATCATATTTCTCTGCTCCTGTAATATGTATTGCCCCCTCCCTTCGGTCAGCGGCTATTCGTTGGAAACATTTATAGGAAATGAACTTTGTTCATTTTGTTTCCTCCTGTTAATTGTAATTAACTAAAAATACATCTTCCAAATTTGGTGAAACGCTTATTTTGTTACTATCCGTTCCATCATCTGCCTCGTCAAACACTCTTATTGTCATAAATCCTTTTTCCTGTCTTGCTGACAAAATAATATACTTTTCTTCCATCTTTTCATATTCTTTGTCACTTACCTGCATCTCAAATACCTTTCCTGATAACTCGTTACAAATATTTGCTACGGAATCCATTTTGTAAATATGCTTATCTCTTATAAGAATTACCTGATTTGCAATTGATTCAATATCTGACACAATATGGGTAGATAGTATGACTATTCTATCTTTTGACAATACTGAAATTATATTTCTAAATCTTACCCTTTCTTTTGGGTCCAATCCTGCTGTTGGCTCGTCCAAAATCAATATCTTAGGGTCATTTAGCATTGCCTGTGCAATTCCAACTCTTTGAATCATTCCTCCTGAAAACTTTTTCATTTTCTTGTCAGCATTTTCTGCTAATCCAACCAGCTCTAACAAATAATCAATTTTTTCTTCTGTTTCTTTTTTAGGCACTCCCTTTAAAGCTGATAAATATGAAAGATACTGCTTTGGAGTATTATTTTTGTAATATCCAAAATCCTGTGGCAAATAACCAAGTAGCTCCCTGTAACCTGCTCCCATTGTTTTAATATTTACTCCATCATATAAAATTTCACCTTCAGTAGGATTAAGCAGAGTTGTTATCATTTTAATAATAGTTGTCTTTCCTGCTCCATTTGGTGCTAATAAAGCATATAATCCATTATCCATATCAAGACTTATGTCTTCTACTACAGTAAATTTTCCAAATCTTTTCGATACGTTATTAAGCGTAAGCATTTTCCTTTTCCACCTTTCTTAAGTAAGTTATAAACATTCCAAAACTAATAGCTGCAATTGCAACACAAACGACAGTCGGAACTGTATTTAGCATTGTATTTATAATTAATGCGTTATATTTTGATACTCCTGCTGTTCCCACTACCCAGGCTATGCATAAAAAAACTATATTGTAATAATTATGAAATTTGTCATACAGCCACAACGATACTACAGAGAAAATAAATGATGTAGCAAAAGCAATAATGGCCATTTTCAACTGATATTTACCATCTGTCATAATTAACAGCATTGCCTCATTGATGACGATTGCTAATATACTCACATACAACATTCTAAGTGTAATAATATAACTTTGTGAGTATTTCAATGTGCGTTTAAGCTCTACTATTGCAGACTGTTCTTCATTCCACATTGATAGTGCAAAAAATGACACATTAATAACAGGAAACATTATTATTATCATGTATTCAGAACTTATATAATCATTTATTGAAAATGAAATATATCCTAAAGATATTGCAAACAAATATATAGCAAGTGACATTAACACAAGTAATTTTGACTGATAGAATATAACATTTATTCCCGGTCCTAAGAATAGATTTTTTAGCCTTGTAATCAATGGCTGTTCCTCTTTTTTAGTCGCATCAAGTATAAAATTTATACTGTTTTGTTTTTCGATTTGTGTAGGGTACTCAATATCAAATTTATATTTATTTTCCATAATTACGCTAACTCCTTTTTCAACATTTTAATCATCGTATAATAACGCGTTTTAACCGTGTTTTCTGAAATACCTAATTTCTTAGAAATTTCTTTAAATGATAACTCCTCAAATATTTTCATTTGGAATATCCTAATCCACTCATTGTTATATCCGGATATAAGTATCATCACATCCTGAATCATTTTTTCATTTGTTATTTTATTAATAATCATTTCTTCCTGATTATCATTCGTCCCGATGTAATCTGTTTCTACCGGACCGGCTTCTAATAATTTTTGTTTATAAAATCTGCTCCGATAAAAATCTGTTATTTTATTTGAGGCCAACCTGTAAAGCCATGTTCTAAAAGAAGCTTTTTTCTCATCATAGCTATGTAATCCATTTAATACTGCTATAAAAATGTCCTGCGTCATGTCCATTGCTAACTCTTTTTCCTGAAGTTGTTTATAAGCATAAACATAAATTTCGTCATAATATCTGCTGACCAGTTCATTTGCCAAATCCTTGTCATTTTTCTTTCTTATTTTTCTAATAAGCCTGTAATCTGAATGCATTCTTTTTCTCCTGTAATTTGTCTTACACTATTATATACGAAAATGAATTGGATATAGTTTTAAGATTTTTTATATTGGAGGGATTTTTTATTTACACACAAAATGCCACTTGATTTTATTTCAATCAAGTGGCATTTTGTAAACTTATCTGGAAACTCCTAATTTTGACATCAAAGCTTCCTGTATTACTTACATTTAACGCTTTTTACTTTACTCCATTTTGTGTATTTTTTCTTTCCTTTTGTTATGCTATATGCTCTTACTCTTACAAAATATTTCTTACCGGCTTTAAGTTTTTTAATCTGCATTGAATGCTTATTTGTTTTCACAATTTTTTTATTTTTTGTGAATTTCCTGTTCATAGCATATTGTACCTGGTAACCCTTAACATTTGCTATCTTATTCCATTTAACTGTTATTGTATTTTTCTTTTTAGATGATAATTTTATGTTAATTTTTGCTTTCGCAATTTTATCTTTTCCTTTAGTTTTATCTACATTTTTATTCACAATCTGGCATTGTATTCCATTTGCTTTAGCATACTGTGCTGCATATGAATTTTCAGGTGTATATATTGTAACCGAAATAACCGGTTTTCCACTGCCAATCCAGAAATATCCTGTTTCAAAACAACTTTTTCCTATGCTATTAACGCTTGCAGGAATTGTAATTTTTTTCAAATTGCTGCAACCATAAAATGCTTCATCACCTATCTTCTGTAAACCTTCGCCAATTTCAACTTCTTCTAAATTATCAAAATTTTTAAATTCATTATCCGGGATGCTTGTTATTCCTGATTGAATTACAATTTTCTTTACTTTGTCCCTTATATTTGCCCATGTATTGTCAGATGATGAATAACTAAACCCTCTACTTGCTGATGAAACCGGATATCTATAATGAACTTCTGTATCAATATCTATCGCACCTGAACCTGATATTGTCAATGTTCCATTTGAAGAATCAAAATTCCATGTTGCATTTTGTCCTGCTACTCGATATATTTTTTTATCCATCTTTCCACTATTAATATCTATAGAATAAAAATCAACCATATTTGAACTTGATGCATAATATATAATCTTTGAACCATCTACAATCGAATGACAATCTGAAATTGGTGCTGATGCTGTAAATTCCTGACTAATTTTATTTCCATTTCCATCTACAAAAATGTAATGTAAAACAGATGACTCTAATAAATCTTCTGTCCCTGCAGTCTGACTTTTTCCATATTCTTCCCATGAAATCATAAACTTGTTATCATTTATTTTTGTTATTTGAGTTCCAATAAAACAGCTTCCATCATCTTTATAGTTAGTCAGCCATTTTATCTGTGTATTTTCTTCATCAAATTCATTCTGTGAAGTAACTGTAAGATAAATATTATGTGCTGTATTCGTATTTACAACTTCATATTGACTTTGATCTATAGATGTTCCCAAACACAAAACATTATCTGCCGAAACAGCTAAATCATCTACACTTGCATAACATGATATAGCCCATGCGGATGTATGCTCACCACCATATTCAAGTAATGGAATTGATTCTGCTCTTAATGAATCAGCATTGTATTTTGTAAGTTTAGTATATCTTGAACCTTCACTTTGTTCTAAAACATACAAATTTGAATTCTTCTCAACTATGTATTGTGCAAAAGAATGCCACAAATCACTTTTAACTATCTGACCCGTCATTGTATTTTCATCCACGCTAATCATTAAAAATCCCTGATGTCCCTGCTTATACATTGGATCTACATAACCCTGATGCCCTGTTACAACAAATAATTTCCCATTGCATTCTGCCATTTCAACACACCCATAGTCAAATGGATACCTTACTTCTCCACCAAATAAATTGCTGTTTCCTGTAATTGATGCTGCTCCAATTCTGTTCCAATCTTTATCATATTTTATTACACGAATTACCTCTGCAGTATCTGATTCATCGGTGTTGCTTACTCCTTCAACCAAATAATATCCATTATTTCCTGCATAAAATCCACCCCACATCGGCAATTCCATGTTTATATTTTTTCTGCTCTGTATATTAAAATTCTTGTCATAATATTCTATTCCAATGTTTTCTTCATTATAAAAAACACGCATATATCCATCCGCCAAATTAACCAGCTGTGACTTCTTTCTTAATGAAACTTTCAAATTATCATATGCTGTCGGAATTAATCCGTTATCTGCTTTAACCTCTTTCTTTGACACAATTCCATATGAACAACTTAACGATATTGTTAATACTGTTGCTACAAGTTTATTTAAAAAATTTTTCATTTTATTTTGTTTCATTTATAACCTCCTGAATATTTCTATAAGGAACATCCGTAAATAATTCCCTTAATTCTTCTGCTACACCTAAAGCTGTTGCTATCTTTGTAAGACTTATTAGCGATATCTGTCCTGTTGCTTCAAATCTTTTTATTGAGCCATAACTAACTCCACTCATATTTGCAAGTTTTTCCTGAGAAATAGAACGTCTTTTTCTTACCTTTCTTAATCTATCTGCAATTTTTTTATCCAATAAGAGAAACAAACGGGTAAAGCCAGAGCTGATGCAATACTGGTTACTCCTGAAAATATATATGGAATAGAAATAAAAAGTGATGCCGATACCTATACACGGTTAGCTAAACAAGTTAAATATTATAATTTATATATTAAAATTAATCCCAAAAGTTTAATTTCATATTTAAAAATTACTTATTCACCTTATTCATTCCCTTAACAATTCCTATAGCAATTGTTTCTAATGTCTTATTTGAATGATTACTACTCTTATCTCCCACTTCTAAATCTACAGAAGGTATTGTAGAATAGGAAGTTTGAGTCAAATCAATTCCCATTACACCATTCCCATCTATTTTAACTCCGGCATTTTTCATTCCCAATACGAGATTTTTTCCTAATTTGTTATGTTTTTTCCAATTTTTAGAAACCGGATACATATTTTTATATGACTGATTATCTGGAACACCAATATAAAAAGCCCCTTTATTTGATGAAGTCGAATCATAATGAAGTGCAATATGATAATCTGCGCAGTTATTTGCATATACAGTTCTTCCTATATTGTCTATCTGAGCATCTTCGCCTTCCCTAACCATTAAAACATTATATCCTGCTTTTAAAAGTTTCTGCTTAACTATCATTGCCAAATTTAATGTAGCCTTTGCTTCAGGTGTTCCATCATTTAAAGTAGTTCCACCATTAATTGATGTAGCTCTTATTGCTCCCTGCGCAGTACTTCCGCCGGTTACCTTGGCGCTACCGTCAGGATGGCATAAAGTCTTAACACTTTCACCACCTTTAGTTCCATGTCCTGCATTTATGCAAACAGTTTTGTTCTTAACCTTTGATGCACTTGAAAAATATAAAACAGCTGAATCTGTATGTATTTTTGAATAACTTGCAAATTCCCATTTAGAATTCCACGAAATTATTTCAGCACAGCTACTCCAGTCTGAATAATATTTATTTCTACCCTTCTTTGCATATCCTCTGACTCTTACATAGTAATTTTTCTTACTATTTAATTTAGCAAGTTTTGTAGAATTTTTATTTTGACCTTTTATCGTTTTAATTTTTGAGCTTACAAAATTTTGGTCTGTAGAATATTGAATCTGATATCCATTAGCCTTACTATTTTTAGTCCACGAAACTGTAACATTTCCCGGCTTTCCTGATAATATATTAATATTGCTTTGCTTAAGGGAATAATTCTTAACTTCCGGCAAGACTTTACTTTTATCTTCTTTTACGGCCTCTGTATTACCTGTAGAAATTTCTTCTGCTTCTACTATAGAATTAAATGCAATATTACCCGGCATTTTAAGTCCGTTATTATTAATTTCTGCAAATACAACTGTTGTTACTATAATCAGTCCTGATGTAATTATTTTTTTTATTGTATTTCTGTTCATATACTACCACCTTTCTTACTTACTCTGATAGATATTTATTAAGTGCAAATAAATTTAGCGGGAAATTTTTCTCAAATCAAATTACCCCATTTATTGTTTAACCTCTTATATTTTTTCAGAAAAGGCGAAATCCTAAAGAATCCGGACTTCGCCTTTTTATTATAAATACATTTTTGCAACCGCTACTAATACATCTTTATTTGTCTTATATATTTTCTTATACATGCTGTTTTTTACAGGTGCCGGTGTTAATCCTGTTTCTAATGTACAATTTAGTATATTTCTGGCATCAAGATAATCACTGAATGTTCCATAATGAGTCTGCCCACTTATTATGTGAGTATAATGTGTCATGGAATAAAGCATATTGCTAAGCTTTGTGTGATTAAGATGATACATAACTTCACCTGCCTGATGATAACAAATTACTACATCAGGTTTAACTTTCTCTACTACCGATACCTGTGCCTTGGTTTCCGGTTCAGATATAGGTGTTTTGCCGGCATACTGTTTATGCCCTGGTGTTTTTGCACCACCTCTGTCGAAACCTTCTGCGTAATTTCTATTTATATCTATACCTCTGGCATTTGCTTTCCATATTTTGAAATCAACTCCGCCTGCTATCTTATAAAGATTTTCACGTAACTTAGCATTTCTTATTTTTTTAGGTCCATACTGACTGATTGTTACTCCGTCCGGATTTACCATTGGCATAATTACTAATTTAACATTATTAAAGATTGTACTATATTTTTTTCCTTTATATTTTTTCGTATCATATCCTCTGCAATAATCTTCAATAACTTTCATCATAAATTTAGTATTCATATACTCTCTTGCATGCACGGATGTTTCTACATAAACCGTTTTCTTTGCTTTAGCATTCCCCAATGTAACATAGTATAAATTTCTTTTATCCAAACTTTTTCCTGCAATATCAACTTTTAATATTGAACCGTAGGCTTTCTCTAATTTCTTTAAATCTACTTTCATATCTGAGTATGAATATTTTTTATCTGATGTATTTACTATTTTTTTAGCATTACATTTGTAGGTAATATATTTCGTTTCAACTAATAATTCCTGATTTCCCACTTTAATTAATGAATATCCATTATTACATTCTTTATAAACATAATAACGAACACCTTTTTCAACTTCTGTCACTTTCTCTAATTTCAAATTATATGCAGAAACATTCTTCTTTACGTAGCCACCTTTTTTCACGTTCTTTCCTGTTGTGTCCACATCCGGTTTAGTTGTCGGCTGTACAGTTGTTGTTTCTTCCGGTTTTGCCGTTGTCTCAGGTATTGTTGTTGTCTCCTGAGGCACCGTTGTTTCAGGTATTACTGTTGTTTCCTGAGGCATAGTCGTTTCCGGTATCGTTGTTGCTTCCTGAGGTGTAGTCGTCTCAGGTATCGTTGTTGCTTCCTGTACGGTCGTTTCCGGTATTGTTATTTCTCCCATAGTTTCAGCTTTTATCTCTGTCAAGTTAATTCCCATTGCAATTATTGCAATTAACATTAGTGTCTTTAGCGTTTTTTTCATATGTTTTTCCTTTCAATTTTTCGTTCCAGTTTGTACATAAACATTATACTACAAAATGCCTGTTTATTTAATTACTAGAATGCTATTTTTGTAGAAAAATACATCTTCTATGGTTTATTATTTAGAAATAATAAAAAAATAGTTGGGGCACGGAGTCCCAACCTGATAATAACCTTTTCAAATATACATTTGCAAAATATAGTAACTCATTAGTATTTCTATACTTTAATAAAACTACTCGTCATTTTCCTGTTGTTGCAAATAAAACATTGTTTTCTGATTTTCAATCTCTGCTCTTAATTCTTCCTCTGTTGGTAAGTATAACTTATATTTTGATGCAAAAAGCTGTTCATTACCATGAAGAATAGAATACTTTGCAATATCCTCATCTGTATCAGAACAGAGTACAATTCCAATTGTAGGATTGTCTCCTTCACTGCGTTTAAGTTCGTCATACATCCGAATATACATATCCATCTGACCTACATCCTGATGTGTAATTTTCTGCGTTTTCAAATCTATTAGTACAAAACATTTGAGAATATAGTTATAGAAAACAAGATCAATATAATAATCCTGCTTTTCTGTATGAATATGTTGCTGTCTTGCCACAAAAGCATACCCTTTCCCTAATTCCATCAAAAACTTCTGTAAATTTGACAAAATACTATTTTCTAAATCACTTTCAGTAAAATCTGTATTTGAAGCCATACCTAAAAATTCTGCAATAACCGGATTTTTTATAAATTCTAACTTATCATTCTGATATTCCTTGGTTAGTTCATTCATTTCATTTTCTACAAGATCCTTCTTTTGAGTCTGAAGCATGCGGTAATAGTACTGTGAAGAAACATTACGTTGTAGTGTTCTAACACTCCATGCTTGTTGAAGCGCTTCTTTCTCATACCATTCACGTGCCTTTTCATCTTTTACTTGTAATAAAATGCGATAATGTGTCCATGATAATATCGGTTGAGATTTTCCACTCGCTGAGTGGAAAATCTCTGGATAAGTTTTATAAAATGAATAAAAATTGTATAGATTCGTTTTTGTAAAACCTTTTCCATACTCTATTGATAATTCCTTAGATAATTTCTTTATTATCTTTGCTCCATACTCTGCCCGCTTTTCACCATGCAATTCCTCACTGGCGATTCGATAGCCCATCATCCAATTTCTCTGTACCAGAGTCATATTAACTGCCTGATATGCAGCTTTCTGTGAGGATTCAATAATATGTCGCATGTCTTTTAATATATCATCTGTCTCAATAAAATTATCCATAATACTATTTTGACCAGTGTTTATTAGTTTATTCTCCATATGTATTATTCTCCTTTGCCACTTCTTGATACTGATTTTTTTCTGCAATAGTGCCTTAACCATTTTATCTCTATCCTTTTTTTGCTACAAAAGTAACTACACTTGTTTTCAATTCACATATTCCACTATCTCTCGGAATATCATATTGCTGATCCACCACAGTAAATTTTAATACTGTCCATTCACTAAAAGCTTTTTCAAAAATCCTTTGCATTTCTTCTGTAGGTAAGCATACTTCAAATTGTGGAAGTATTTCATTTCCTGTTTTCTTGTCAAACTCTTTTATATTAGAATTTACAACTAAACATACAATGCCATTTTTGCGGATGCCATGTTCTATTTCTCGCAATTTATTAACAAAGGTTTCTTTTGAATCTACGTGTTCCAAAGATGATACCGCCATTACTAAATCATAATTTCTTTCTTTAATTTGATAATCATCAATTGATTTAACTATTCCACATATATTTGATGTAACACCATATTCATCAGCATTAGCATAAAGTTTTTCGATAGCTAAATCCAGTATATCCACACAATCTATTTTACACAACCTATCATAATAATGTCGAGCAATACATATGCAATTTCTTCCTACTCCACAACCTAAATCCAAGACATTAATTTCTTCGTATTTATCAAACAGAGGTATCAAATCTACTACTGTTTTTATTGGTCTTATTAGCCAACTACCCTCTTTATATAGTTCGGCATTAGAATATATTTCTATATGTGATTTTCTTTCGTTTTTACGTATTTCTTTTAATCTCATTTCTTCCATTTTTCTTTTGTATCTTTTATTTTTACTCCACTGATTTATCACTTTTTTGATCTCCGTTATGAGTTGTTCTTTATTGGTAATATAATAAATATATTTTGATGCAAAATATTACTTACTAATCCTTCTAAAGCATATTCCGCAACCACTGAATCTTTATCAGTGCAAAGAATAATACTAGTTGGCTTATTAATTAGATTCTTCGTCATTTACTATTTGCCAATAGTCCTAATTTTCAGCCTATATTTCAAAATCTGGAGCTTATGACAAGCTTATAACTATAACGCACTACAATTTTGTTGTTAATAAATCATAATATAAATATTCTTAATTTAATGTTCCTAATTTAATTTTACTATCTAATTCCCATAACGCAGTTTTATTACTATCATACCTAAGTCTTTTTAATGCGGTATTATAATCAACCCATTCATATTCCGTATGCTCTTGAGACAATTCCAAAATTGTTGTATCCATCCTAACAGCAAATGTATATTCAGGAATAACCAAACAATTTTCACCCCATATTTTTCTTGCTTCTTTAAAACAGTATGTTGGTATGCCATTTTGTGTATCAAGTACAGAATACTTACAATCCATACCTATGTTTGCTTCTTCATATGCCTCTCATTTTGCAGATATTATTATAGTTTCATCCTCATCTTCTCCACCACCTGCTATAAATTGCCCCTTCTTCGTATAACCACAATAACAATTTACGCGAAAATAATTCAACAGATAGTGATAAGAATTTTCCTTCTTCTACCGCATGCAACAGCTTAAACTGTGACTCCATTAAAGATGTTTTTTCTCTTAAGTCTTTTCTGTCAAATTTCGTAATACATGAACTTCCTACCGGATATAAAATATTTCCATTATACATATTTTTAATAGTATATAAATACTTTATATTCTCTTTTCCACATATGCATATTTCAGAGCATTTTTCATCTTCCTCGCAATCAATAATTTCCCACTCCATTACAGTATTATCCCAATTATTACTTTCTGATTTATCAATAACTTTACAAATCAAATTCTTTACATATGTGCCTTCCATAGTTTATTATTTCATCTCCTTCTTTTTAAAGTTATTCCTATACTTATCTGTATACCACTTTGGTATATACGTTTCAAAATTTTCATAGTCATCAAGTGCCATACGGCATCTAACTACCATACTATCTATATCTTCTTGCCCAAATTTCTCTGCCCATTTAATTGAAAATAAAGAAGCCTGTGCTACATACACTGCAAGTGTACTCCAAAAGTCTTCTGGTATTTGGTCATCAAAATATGCATCTATTTGTCCGATACAATACGGAATGCTGTTTTCAATTCCAAAACTTTCAAGTTTATAGAATTCTTCATAAGGGTCACCAACTTCCCAACGATTAAAATCAATTACACCAATTAAACCATTATCTGTGTAAATAAGATTTCCCGGGTGATAATCTCCATGCATATATACAGGTTTCTCTTTCCATATTAGGTCGATATTTTCCTTTACATATTTAATTGCAATTTCATCACCATCAATACGAACGTGTGACTCTTCATAACGTGATAATTGCTGCAACTTCTTCGATTTCTTTGTATCTTTTGGAATGTCATTTATATCAACATCTATTGAATGTATTTTCTTTAAAATCTTTCCTGCTTGTCTTCCAAGCTGATATTGTTGTTCTTCTGTCAAGTCAGATAATACTTCTTCTAAATCTTTGCCTTCAATCCAAGTAAGCAACATATACACGTTTTTTCCATTGTTACAAATTCCAAAATCAATTGGTTGAGACATTAAAAATCCAAGTTTTGAGTATTTTTCTACAATCTCATATTCTTTTTTCTTTGTTTCATATTGTTCCATATCTGATATTCTAAGCAATAGCATCTTTCCTTCTTTTGTTTTAATAAAGTATTTACTATCGCTTGACCATCCCTTTGAAACCTTATCAACAGATTGCCAATCACTACTATTCTTTATATCTTCAAACATCTGTGTACCTCTATATTTCATAATTATTCAACTCTACAACTTGGGATTCGTTTACTTGATTTACGGACAATTTTTTCATCCAATTCCTCTATCAATTCACACAAAATAGCTAAGTATTCTAATGGTAATTTATACTGTTCATTAAAAACTTTCAAAAGTTCAATAATGTTATTCCTGTAACAAGCTTTATTAATAAAGATATTACAATTAATAAATGTAGCCACCTCGTTTGCTATGCTTACACCTATATCCTGTTTGCCCGATAAGAACTTAATCAAACTACGATGAAACAAACGAAAGATTTGATAGTGCATATCATCTCTTAAAGCAAACTCTTTACATAATTTTTCATTTCTACTGTAATCGTATAACTTAATATCATCAGTATGGAAGAATTCACTGTCTGAAATATCTATTTTTTCGATTATTTCCAAATCAACAGTTACTCCATCTTCATATATAACGATAAGTATGCCTAATGGTTTATGGGTAAATGATATATACACAGGTTTTCCATAACCATAAATCAGTTCATTCAAATTTTCCGTGTTACAAAAGGTACTTATATCTACATCAAAGAACAATGTAGCAGTTCTATGCAAAAAAAGAACCACTTAACCAAATGTGACTTTTATTTTCTTCCGCAAATTGCATAACATATTCAATATACTGTTGCTGATTGTTCTTCATATGATAGCTTTTACCTCCTCACTAATTTCAACCTATATTTCAAAATCTGGAATAACACCATTTTTTACGCATCCAACAATATTCAAAGCTTCTCTCTTTGCTCTTTCTCTTCCCTTTGGTGTATTCATCCAAGTATCACGATTTGTATTATTATCATCCGCAGGACCGGGAACTATATCTATATGTATTGGAAATAAGTACCTTGCAATTGCTAAGCTGCGCCTCATGTGATATGTACTTGTTACTAACAATACTTTTTTTACTCTATTCAACCAAAATGCACGTTGCAATTCTACTAATGCACAAAGAATATTTTCCACTGTACTTTGTGATTTATTCTCCAAAATAATATTTTTCTCTGGCACACCTAATTCCAAAACCCTTTTATACATATGCTCAGCTTCAGTACTTTCTTCATCTGGAAAATTTTTTAAAGCACCGCCACATAATATTATTTTGTTTGCTCTGCCTGAATTATAGGCTTTCACTGCTACTGGAACTCTATATTTTGATGCCTTTGTACTTCCTAAAACAATAATACAATCAATATTTTCTCCTGTATCCACTATGCCTTCAAATAATAATTTATCTATTATTTCATTACTTAAATCTTCTTCTGTAATTTTTGATACCCACATTTCTTTTACCCTTTCATTTTTCTAAGCAAATATTTCTTATTATATTAATCCTACTACTTTGAAATAATTATGTTCTATAATGCAACAAACATTCCATATTCCTTTGGTACATTTAATATTCCATTTGTCACATTTTGCATTAGTACGTCTTTTATTATATGTTTTGGTACATCATTCAAAGTTGTCATACTCGACAGGGAGTAAATATAATCTATCATATCATCTACATTAGTAACTGCTAACGAATCTATATATTCTAATTTATCAACTTTAGAAAATGTTTTACTTAATATCTCATATCCATTTTGAAGTGTGAAGTTCTTATTTATATTGTTTTGAACACCATATTCAGAAAGAAATTTTGAAAGATATTCTATAATTCCATGTTCTCCATATGTTGCACAGTAAAAATGTCCACCTTTCTTTAATACACGTCGCACCTCATTCAAACCTTTATCAATATCTGGCACATGGTATAATATCATGTTTGCTATAACAACATCAAATGTCTCATTTTCGTAAGGGATTTCTTGAATATCTATAACCTTATATTCGGTATTTTCATAGTTTCCTATGTTGCTTTTTGTTGTTGCTACCATTCCTTCTGAAAAATCAGAAAGTATTAGTTTTGAGCAAGCTTTAATCAAAGACTGGCTATTCTTCCACATATCTCCTGTTCCACAACCTAGTTCTAAAACTTTCATTTTCTCATCAATTCTATAATTAGACATTATCCAGTTTCCAAAACCCATTTTGTTTGTTGAATATTTATCGTGAATAGATATTCTTGTATTTAAATTGTTTGCATTAGCATACTGCTGTTTTACAACTGATGTATTATTTATTTTATTCATGTTAAACCTCACTAACTTTTTATTTTTCTACTCATTTTATTAGCTCTCAAACTGGATTTTGTCACCTTCTACATATTGTATTTCCCAAGACAATAATTATCACAACATCAGCTAAAATAATACCCAATGCAATATACACAAAAAATGCCGGTAAAATATTTTCAAACACTCCCATAATTAATAGAAGAATTGCTATGACAGACATTCCAATTTCCATTGTTCTGCATAGCTTTTTTTCATTATATTTTGCCTTTTCTTCTTTTGAAGCTGTATTATATCCGGAAATTAACCAACTTCCATGTCCAGAAATCAAAACTATGGAAAATACAGCAAATATTATAAATCCAACATATACTACCCAGTCTGGTCCAGTTGATAAGTCTGCCAGTTTCATTTGTATAACACCTCCCACCAAATTCCGAGTTGTTAAAGTCCACAAGTCGAAAATTCTGCATTACTCATCATCCTTAATCATATATAACAAATTATTATATTCTGACTGCACAAGTAATTGCTTAAAACCAGAAAGTACTTCTTCTTTTGTATAATTGTTGTTAATCAAAAACTCACTATCTTTCTCACTAAGGTATTGATAGAAAAGAGCTGCCGCCATAACATCATCATTATTTGTATAATCAATGTTATCTAAAAGTATATTCTCCGCTTCGTTAATTTGCCCTGAATCAATCATATCAAGAAAATCTTTCAAATTTTTCCCTGATACTTCATATTTATTTTCTTTTTCAAGTTCAACAGAAACATACTTTTTCCCAAACATTAAAGAAAATAATACTCTTACCATTTCTTTTATCATTCGCATAATATAGTCTTTTTCGTCTGTGAAATACATTTTTCACCTCCATAACTTCCGATTTCTCAATCTCAAAAATTGGAATTTATCACTGAATAAACCACATCCATACTCCAACTATTATAAGCAATATACCTGATATTCTTCCTGCAAATTTCGACTTTTTATATCCTAGAAAATTTATTGTTTCAGGAGTTGTAAATGGCAACAAAACAACATCCATACCCATTACTATAATTCCAATTCCTATTATGAAGACATTATTGTTAGAAATAATGCCATAAAACATAACTACGAAACCCAAAATAATGCCTAATATAAAATACTTGATTTTATGGCTGTCTTTATCCATCATCTTTTCATAACAATTTTCACATTTACTGTTACAAAATTCAAAATTGTCCTTTAGTTTTTTACCACAATATTTGCATTTTTTCATACTGTTTCCTCCGTAATCCTCAAAAATTCATTCAACAGCTCACGATTTTCTCAATTCTCCAAACTGGAAGTTGTTTAACTGATTCTATAATGTCCTATGATATCATCACGATGTTCCAGTATATCCTCTTCATAATATATTTGATATGGATTTGCATGATGGATAACAAAACATATACCTTTTCGATTTCTCTTGTCAGATATAATGCCGATATGTTTTTTAAATACAACAATATCTCCACCTTGCCATTCTTCTATTTCATTTATATCTGTAGTAAGACTTATTGCATTATTATCGAAATATACTTTTAAGTTTTTAACTCTTCTAAAATCTATATTTTTATCAATGGTATCTATATCATATAATGCTTTATTGTTTTTTATATCCTCATTTACTAATACCATCAAATCATATCCTGCATCTTTTAAAGCAAAAGCTACTACATCAGTACAAACCCCATATTCATCATTTGGATAACCTGTGTTGTAATATTTGCTTTTATATTTTGGATTAGTTTTTATGTAATTATTTGCATTATTTAATATATCTGTTTGGTCATCTATACCATCATTGTCTTTATCAATATTGCTCTTATAAGCTTCTATATTGAAATCTGCATTTGTGTATTTTTTATGTGGAATATAATTAAAACAATACAACACATATAAAGCAACAATTATTAGCACCAAAAAAACAATAAGCGTTATTCTCTTCTTCATACATTCTCCATTAAACAACTTCTAATTTAGTAATTCTTGTCTAAATATCAATTATTTCTTTTGCACGATGCAACACCGGCAATTCTCTATTGGCTATAAGTTTCCCTAATCTTGTATTTGACCTATATTCATACTCTCTAATAGCTTCTTCATAAGATAATTTCAATGTTGATAAGTGAAAATTATTTCTTTCATCTTCTGTCAGTTCTTTTTCACCAAAGAATTCAACTTTGCACAAAAAATAGTTATTAATATTATGTCTATGAATCAGATTATAATAATCACTTACAACTCCGATTTTGCAGATTACATCTACTTTTACCCCCAATTCTTCTTTAAGTTCTCTTTTTATTGCATCCTGCAATTCTTCACCTTCTTCAACACCCCCACCTGCTGTTTCTATAATTGTTGCTTGTCCGAAATCATCATTTCTTTTGGCTCTTACAAAATAAAAATTTCCATCCTCATCATACACTATTGCCCTGGCAATATTTCTGTTATGATCAATATATTCCATTTGCCATTGGTCATCCTGCAACTCTATATTAAGTTCCGTAGTATGAATTGTAATATTCTTATTTACATTCTTTTTCAATTTCATCAAGTATTTTTCCTTATCTTCTCTGCAAGTAAATCTAATTATTGTTTTATATTTGTATCGCTCTAATATTTTTTCTATTTCAGGCAATGTATCTTTTCTAAAATCCACAATCCATTTTTCAAAGTCAGGGTCCAATTTTGTTTCTATCCACGGAATGTCATCACGCTTTACACCTATTCTTGATTTAACTCCTTCTAAACAATCTTTCGTTGTATAATCAAATAAAAAAATTGTGTCTGCACCTTTTATTCTTTGCTCAATAGTTGATATATAATTTCCATCAAGAATCCATTCTGATTGACTCATTATTTCATCTACCGTGCAAACCAATTCTTCACTACTAATATGTGTTTTATCTTTCTTCCAATATATATTATCCATATGAAAAAGCTCTATTTGCAAAATTTCTGACAACTGTTTTGCAAAGTAAGTTTTCCCGCTTCCCGGACATCCGATTATAATTATTTGTTTCATTTTGTGTTCTCCGTGTCATGTATAATTATTTGACAAGAATATCGCTAATAAATTTTATTTTACTATCTATATTTTCAAAAGTGCTAAAATGTTGCTTACCATCAAATTCCAACATATCACAAACTCTTTTCTTTATATCAGGAACAGTAATTTTTTCTTTTGCAATGTTTGGAGTAAACCATCCTACTTCAATACTTTCATCTGATACATTTTCATTTCCATCTATATATTTACAAATAAATGTCAAATTCACAACAGGTGGTAAAATCATTCCTTCAAGAGGACCATATCCATCTTTAGTATTCAATCTCTGATATATACCAACAAACTTTTCCGGCTCGGCAACAATGCCACTTTCCTCAAATATTTCTCTTTTTAAGCCACTCATTATATCCTCTCCCTGTTCTAGCACTCCGCCAGGGATTTCCCATCCTCTACGTTTTGATTTAATCAATAAAACTTCATCGCCTTTATATACTAATCCTGCAACAGATATAAAATGTAAGGGTAAGTTTCTTGTTTTTAACCATTCGTCCATCGCTTCTCTCCTTTTCCGCCTCCTGATACTAAATTTTTCTACAATTCCTTTTTCATATATCCACATGTAAATGGAAAAAATCATATTTCTTTATCCCAATATGTATTGCTCCATTCAACTCATACCATTTACGAAGAACTCTGTTTTCTTCTACAATACCTATATTAACAATTTTACAGCCTAATTCTTTTGCTATATTAAAGGAATGAGCTAATAATTGTCTTCCAATGCCCTTATGTCTATACTCTGGCAATACTGCAAGAATATTAAGTTCACATTCTCCATTTCCTTGTAACAAAAGTGAATAATATCCACACAAAACACCATCTTCTTCAAATACATACATTGGCCTATGCTCTTCATCCATATGCCAATACAATCTATCTTGCGTAGTTGCAAAAGCTGTAAACCTAGGAGCATTTTCCTCCGTAAAACCATATTCATCTGCAACTGTCAAAAAATTTTTTTTAATAATATCCACACACTGGTATTTTTTCAGATTTTATTTTTCTTATCATTATCACACCTCGCATAATTCAAGATTATCTTAGCGGTACCATTCGCTTTTTATCCGTCATACTCACACTATTATATCCCATTCAAAATTATTTTCTATATTCTACCATATCTATAACTAAATTGATATTTCATTATTTTATTAATTACAAAATATCAGTTCAAATTATTTAGAGTATTGGTGTCCAATTAACATCTCCTCGAAGCAACTTCACCCGCCAATCCAATATTTGAGATATAGAGGTCTTAGGGTGCGGTCATCCAGTGGATGACCCTACGTAAGCACGAGCATGGACCGAGCCGGTAGGCGAGACTTCCCCTAACAAGATTGTATTTGTATATACAAATGCGTATCTTGCAAAAGACCTACTTCCATTTTCTTAATCTACTTTTGACAACCTGGATTTAATAATTTTTATTATTTTTTCCTATAACAGATATGAGATACGCTATGCATATCTCGTATCTGATTAGCGGTCGGCAAATGTTCATTCATGCAAGCCTGATGACCACTTGCCTCGTCGCTATAACAAAAAAACTCCTGCACACCATTTCTGGTATACAGGAGTTCATTATTTTAAGTAATTATATTCTTTTCACTAGTCAGTGTATTACTTGTTAGCGATAGCTGCCTGAGTCGTTATATATCATAGGTTCGCTATTGCATTTTTTCTATAATTTACATAAAGTTTATGCTACCTTTGAATAATCTAAAACGGCAATTTCCTGCATCATTTGCTTTGCTAGGTTAACCATTTTTTCTAACTGCTCAGCAACTTCATCTGTGTAATACTTTTCTCCACACTGCTCACATTCTTCACAAGGAACATTTTTAATTACAATTATACTATTTTTGTAATTAACAACATGAGTTGTAGTACTTTGTTTAACTGTATCACATTTGCAAAACATACACATATCTATTTCCTCCTTGTCTTTAAATCTTTTTCAAATTTGATTGTATTTGGAAAGTATGCTGTAATAATATAAATATATTTTCCATCACTTCCAGCAACAACATGTATTATTTTATCATTTATAGTATATCCAAAAATCAAACAACTAGGATGTGGAAAATCATCTGGATAATCTTCAATTATTTCACCTTCCAAAACGCACTTTTTAACATCTGCTCTTGAAATGTCTCTTTCCTGCATCCTCTCCAAACAATGTGCAGACCATCGAATAGCGTTTTCTGAAATATACTTTTTTAATTCTTCTATTTGCACTTTAACACCTCTTTCCAAATAAGTCTACGACTTTTGTTCTATATTTATATTATACTTATCCGTGTGTTAAATATCAATTAAACATTTTTTCTTTTCTCCCCCCCTTTTGTATACAATAGTAATGCTATATTCTGTATCTGAAATATATAGTTCAGAAATCCACTGTTCGCCCTTGTTTTAAACTAATATATCTTTAAACTCACAATCCTCTTTGCCTACATGATATTGTCCACTTTTTTCTGCAATATCAACTTTTAATATTGAACCGTAGGCTTTCTCTAATTTCAAATTATATGCAGAAACATTCTTCTTTGCGTAGCCACCTTTTTTCACGTTCTTTCCTGTTGTGTCCACATCCAGTTTAGTTGTCGGCTGTACAGTTGTTGTTTCTTCCGGTTTTGCCGTTGTCTCAGGTATAAATGCCTGTTTATTTAATTACAATAATGCTTTTTATAATAAAAAATATTAATTTAAATACTTGATTTTGTTGTATCATCTTTGCGAAATCTACATGTATTTATTTAATTCGGTTTCGCCCGAGTCGATTGTCACCGAATAAAATTTAATTTTCCACTACTCAGCAAATACCTGATTAAAAACTTTCTTTTAAACAGTTTTTCCATATATCATATCCCTGTGTCATTGCAGACTCATATATGGGATGAAGTCTGCCATAAAGCACATTGAAAAATCTTTCTTTTTCAATTTTCTGTATGTATAATTCTTCCAAAGGCCAAATTGAATTAAGATTGTGTTGTTTACATTTTTCAAATTTTTCTCTTGCCTTTTCGTTTGTCTGAATTATTTCATTTAAAATATACTGATTATCACAAAACTTCTTATAATAAGCGTCCCAGTCCGGCAATTTATTGTTCTTGGAAGAATTCAGATTTCCGTCCATTGGAATCAAATTCCACAATTCATCATTGGCAACATATGACCATGGTATAAAATGATCTATCTCATATTTTTTCTCTATATGTCGCTCTGAATATATATCTTTAAAACCAACACCATTAATATCTATTACGCAGTCCCAAAGCTTTCTAACATTTTCAAGTTTTCTTTCCTTGTCTTTTTCCGGTTCAAGTTTATAAATAATTCCCGGAACTCCCGGATTTCTATCCTGCAAATATTTAATTTTTTTCATCTTAATCCAGCCACGGATTGTAACCATATTATCGATTAGAAAATTATTCCACAACTTATTTATAACAACCTTTTTAGTTAATCCTCTACCATTCTCTATCGTGTACAGTAAACATCTTTTCTTATTAATCATTTCAAAATAACTAATAAGCTTTCCAGTCTTGCTCCATAATGGATTATTTCCACCTAACTCTTTCACAAATGAAGAAAGCAATCTATACGGTACATTCTTCGCCAAGTCCTGCATCTCAGAATTAACACATTTACTGTTGCACTTTATTTTTTCAATGATAATATCCCTTGATTCATCATTTTTCACATCAACATTTTCGCTAAGTTTATTTACCGCTCTTTCCAAAAGGTTTGAACTTGTACCATCTTCTGATTTTGGACCTAGTCTCAAGTGATATTCCTTTACCGCATACCATGCATCCGCTATCATGCCCGCAAAAACTTCCAAAAATGTAAACTCATTTTCTCCTCTTGCCACCAACTGCATTATGGAATCGAGCCAAAAGAATTTATAGCATTGGGTTGGATTTTCCAACATTCCTGCGAAACTTTTTATATTTAAATTACAATCATAGAAATATAATTCATCCATAGACATTCTCTAACTTTCTCTGTTAACATTATTGTGAAAATTCTCTAACGATATCCCTGCTCTTTCTTGATTTGCCTTTCAAGTTCTTTTGCAAGTTGTTCTTTCTCTGCTTTTTCAATTGGTATTGTAATAATTACAGCGTAAATAATCCCTATTATCAACGGCCCAATCAAAAAGACATTACAGATAACAAAACTTAAAGTCTGTTCAATATGAATTATTGAAATAATTGTTGGCAAAATTACAAAACTTAACAATACAGAAGTAAATATATGTGTCCTCCTCCAAACTTCAGGATAATCCATTGTTTGCTGAATTCTAATTCCAAAAAATCCATTTTCACTGGTAAATGGCATAACTACTGCTGCTACAATCATTATAATCAAATACACAATGCAACCATAAGACGGCTTGTATAAAAATATGTTTTTTGTAACATTTCCATTTATCCAAAACGCACCCATACATCCTGATAATATTACAAACGATAATATGTAAAATAATTTTGACTTTATTCGTTTGTATAATATATGCGATGCAATCATTATCGCCACTGGCACAAATATAAAAACATACATCAGAAATGGTAAATTAAATTTCACTTCTTTTGCAAATATCAAACTACTGATAACATGTGAAGTTGTAAATGAAACTAAATATTTTTCTTGTGTAGTCATTTTTCATACCTCCTTTTACATCTTGTTCCATACACTAAATACATTTTTATTTTATCATAATAAAATGTACAAAGAAATATAAAATCAATTTGATTGCCATTTAATAATCTTGTGTTTTATTAACACATTCATCTAAGTACTACATTTTACAACTGCACACTTATCTTTATTTTATTGCAATTGTCTTTACAAAATTCATACAGTTTTAACGAATCTCTCATAGCTCGCTCATCTTTTTCTCCTATGAAATACGCTACAAACAGTAACTCTATGCATTCCATAACTAACTGTATACTTTCCCTCTCAATGGTTGAAATTGGAATTACAGATGCATATCCTTTTACCAAGTTTTTTAAATATTGAAACCACTGCTTTTCATCGACTTTGTTTTCTTCATCTTCTAATAATAAACCAAGCATAAAATAACATAAATCAAATATTCTGATGTTCTTTTGACTCAAATCAAAATCTACGTATCCTGAAAACTCATTGTTATAAAACAAAAAATTTCCTAAATGTACATCTCTATGTATAAGCCCATAGGATAAATCTTTATCTACCAATCTAAGTTCTTTTATAATATCTTCAAACTCGTTTTTATCGATAATTTTTTTGTCATACTCATATATGTTTTTTCTAATCCAGCTTTCCATTTCTCCTAACAAACTATTATTCCAACATTTGATTTTTCCTTCACATTCATCAAATGCCAGATGCAATCTTGCAATAATCTCGCCCATTTTGAAAAACCATTGTTCATTACATTTATTAACATTAACTATATTGCATCCTTTTAGTTTAGTTGTAAGAAGCCAATAATTTTCTTTATCTTTTAAATATTTTTCATTATTTGAAGTAGCTATTATTTTAGGCACTGGAATTTGCTCACTATACAAAATACTCAAAGCATCTACATTTCTCTTTAATTCCTCAAAATTTACATATTTCTTTAAAACAAATTCATCATCAATATTCCAAGCTGTGATGTAAATCTGTTTTATATCACCTTCAATACCATATTTTGTCATTACCTGTTGTACGTTCACTTGCTTCTGCTCCATTTTCTTTTTTTCATTTAATACTATTCTTCTAACGCTTTTTTCTGATAAACAATACATTTTTGCAATTTCAGAATACTTCATACCTATAAGGTAATGCTCATATATTTTTGAGTTTCTTATATCTATTTCCTGTCTGTATTCTGTTATAACTTTATCGTTATTTTCTTTTTTCTTCGGTATGTAAATATATTGTCCATCTACATATTTCATAATTTCTTTTAGTAGCTCATCTGGAAAAATATCTTTCGCATTTTTATATTTCATATTCTATATTCTCACCTCACAATGCTATGATAACATATTATTGTTTGTTTTTTTGCTCATCTCTTTTCATAGTAAATTTTGAGAATTTATCAATAGTACAAATTATAAAATAAGAATGTAGTTTTTCCGACATTGTTATACGTCATCATTCCTACATTCTTATTTTATGATTTACATCTGCACAACATTTTTCTCGTTTATAAATATTTAAGAAAATTATGTTGTTATATTATTTATATTTTTCTCTTAACTCTTTTATTTTTATTTTATATTTCTTTTGAAGTTTTGCCATTTGAACCGTGCATTCTCCATCTAACTGTCCATCTCTTCTTGGATATTCAGTTTCAAGAATCTTTTTTGCCTCTTGTAACCATTCGTTCTTTAATTTTTTAAACTCTTCTTCTAATTTTATATTTTTCTCTTTCATATCTTTCATTATTCTTTTTCTAAAATATTTTAACTTTACTATTTTTTCCTATAAATTCTCAACTAATTAATTATCATATCCGGGCTTGTTCCTATAAGATGTATTATGTATAACATATGTTCTTCGAATTCCTTTCCCAAAATAGAATCTACCATTTCCTTGTCAGCCATTTCTTCATCAGTAATCAATTCTCTCCATTTTCTTCCCCATGCCAAAAATGCTTCTGGAGTTTTACATTCTAAAAATTCATCTCTATATTTTTCTAATTTTTCTTCAATTGTCATTTGTTTTGTTGATTCCCCTTCATTTTTATTTGCAGGCTACAACTAGTTATATTATACCATGTGAATTTTCACTTTTTTTCACAAACTGATCCCTTACATACCATTATACTATTAATCTTCCTAAAATTCCAAACAAAAACTCCACTGAGATTTGCCTTATATGCAATGTTCCTAGCGGAGTTTTATCTTTTTATTTAAAGTAAAAAGTTACTACAATAGAGCCTTCCTATTAAGGTCCTTCCTGAACGTCAATGGCATATGAACCACCTACAAACTCGCCGCCCTTAATTGTTACATTTGAAGTAATGCTGTTTCTATAATAGATTGATTGTAAGTGCTGCAAAAGATGCTGCTGATGTACTTGTTATTTTTGCGTTATCAACAATTCCGTTAGAAGCACTTAACTGCATTGTTCCTGAAACAACATTCTTCATATTAACTTTTTGTGCATATAAACGCACAACTGTTGATGTATCTTCTATTTCCACATTTTCCATTGTTATAGAAGAATCTGCCAATCCTCTACCATCAATGTAAAGTTTGTCTGTTTTTGTGTCTTTAATAATAGCTGATTTTAAACGTTTTCCTGTTCTATGTATGTAATATACTTCTGAATTGTAAACTTCAATTTCACTCTGGTTAGTCTTATTTCCATAAAAATCTACATTGTTACTCTTAATGCCGTCTAATACTAATTTATTATTAAAATCAAAATAAGGTGTTTCACCTGTGCTATTTAAAGCACCTGTTTTTTCTTTACTACTATCGATAATCTTAAGGTCACCATTTACAGTAACGTCATAACCATTTAAATCTAATATATGGCCGTTTAAATCAATTGTCCCACCTGCAATAGTTGTCTTTTTTGCTAGTTTGTTATTACTACCCAAAGTTATCTTTCCTTACTTTTGTTAGTTTAGTATAACTATCTTCTTGTTTAATAGTATCTGTATCGATACTTCCATCTTTTCTATCAATGTCTGCCTCATAAGCAATACCTTGCTCATATAATTGCAAAACTATATTTCTATCGTTTTCAATATTTTATCCTGCACTTTATTTAAACTTTTTACATCTACTAATTTCACACTTATTTTCATTTACCCCTTCCCACCACATATGTATAAAATTTTCCAAATTTAGTTTTTACAACCTTAACCTCATCTTTAACCATCGGCGCTGGATATTTCTTTGTCGGTATAATCCATATATCTTTCATACTTTTTCTTTCCTTTGGAAAATATACATTATATACAGCAGCAGAATATTTTCCTGTCTTTTTATAAGTTTTCTTTGATATTCGTCCATATTTTATCCCTATTGGAGGGAATAAAAAATACAAGACATATCCACCCCAGATGCAGGAAATGTATAATATTGAAAATATTACAATTAGAATATATGATTTTTCTTTATACAACCCATATGTATATAAAAGAAATACTAATATGGAAATTAAAAATATAATTAATCTAATTTTTAATGACTCTTTTCCTAGTTCTCTGTATTCTTTTTTGTCTTCTTCTGTTAATTCATCAAATACTAAATTTTTATTTTTATTCATTATTTCTGATAAGTACCTGCTGTAATAATAATTTTAAATCACTTTTTGATAAAAACGGATACACGCCATCTAAATCAAGCACTTTTCTTTTCCTCCTCTCGTATCGAAAGTCGATAGTTTATATTTTGTTTAAATAGTTAATCCTAAAATTGCATTGTCATATAAAAATTGTTTCAACTCTCTGTTTTCTCCAGTATTGTAATACTCAAATAATAGTGAATTAAACTGTTCCTGTCCGTAGTTTTCCCCATTCCAAAGCTTCATTTCTCGCAATATATTCATTCAACTTACACCAATAATCAAATGTAACTTCTTCATTTACCGTATTTAAAAGAAATTTCCATGCATCACGCATGTTCAAAATTGCCTGAATATCGTCAAGTTGTACATTTGGAACATTCACACCATTTAAAATTGTCTGTGTCTGCGGAAAAGTTACTGCTCTGTTTTCCATTTTCATTCCACAATATATGTTTTCATCCATTCTTTTCTTTGCAAAAATTAGACTCTGTTCAGGAGATAGATGAAATTTATCTTTAAATTTTGACATTGTAATACGCACCTTTTCCTCTTTTCCATACACATTATAACACAGATTTATATAGTACTGTCAGCAATTGCTATCCGAATTGCTGGATACCATACTTATTTTATCCCCAATGCTTCCTTTAAAAATCCTACTATTCTCTTTTCATACTCGCCATATATTATATTTTCCTTACTTTCAGAATCACTGCCATCAACAAAATATCTTCCTGTCTCTTTACTAATTGACAAAGAATCAAGCGGCCAGCCCTCAAATCTTTTAGTTGATGCTTTATCTATCATATAAAAAGCCCCTACATTTTTTGCTGACTCTCTATCCATAAATGATGAAATCCTACCATTGTTATAAACAGCTATACCGTCCAGGTAATAGGCAGATACCTTTCCTCCAAGCTCTCCTATAAGATTTGAATAATACTCAATCATTTCTTCATCTGATAATCTGTTCATTCCCATTGGAGTCCTAACATTTAATCCCGGTTGTCTCTCATCTTCTAAACTTAGTTCCTCAAAATACAATCCCGAATCATTACAAATCACCAAGTCAAAATATTTGCCATAATATCCTGCTTTGCATATTGCATTTTCTTCCGGCGTTTTTCCTGTCTCATCCGGTTCATCTTCTATCTCTAAATCTTTTAATGTTATAAATTCTATATCACAATTTTCTAACAGTTTAGAAAACCTCTTTACCTTTGACGGATTAGTTGTTCCCAGTAGTACTTTCATCGTTCTCTCCTTTCAATTCTTTTCATACTTTATTTCAAAATAGTCTAAATATGCCTTATATCTATCTTGCGCTGTTAGACATGTATCCATTAAATAACCTTTTTCATCCTTCCCTAAAGCAGAATGTAGCACAGCTTAATTTTATGTTAAAAAACTCCTGCATACCATTTCCGGTATACAGGAGTTCATTATTTTAAGTAATTATATTCTTTTCACTTATCAGTGTATTACTTGTTAGCGATAGCTGCCTGAGCTGCTGCTAATCTAGCGATAGGTACACGGAATGGTGAACATGATACATAATCAAGACCAATCTTATGGCAGAATTCTACTGAAGATGGATCTCCACCGTGTTCTCCACAGATACCTACGTGAAGGTTAGGGTTAACTGGCTTACCAAGTTTGATAGCCATTTCCATTAACTTACCAACACCAACCTGATCTAACTTAGCAAATGGATCATTTTCAAAGATCTTAGCATCATAGTAAGCATCTAAGAACTTACCAGCATCATCTCTTGAGAATCCGTATGTCATCTGTGTTAAATCGTTTGTACCGAAGCAGAAGAAGTCTGCCTGCTTAGCGATTTCATCAGCTGTAAGAGCTGCTCTTGGGATTTCGATCATTGTACCTACCTGGTATTCAAGTTCAACACCTGCTGCTGCGATTTCAGCATCAGCTGTAGCTACTACGATATCCTTAACATATTTTAATTCTTTAGCATCACATGATAATGGAATCATGATTTCCGGCTTAACTGTCCAATCACTATGTTTCTTCTGAACATTGATTGCTGCACGGATAACAGCCTTAGTCTGCATCTTAGCAATTTCAGGATATGTTACAGCAAGACGAAGTCCTCTGTGTCCCATCATAGGGTTGAATTCGTGAAGTGAAGAAATGATTGTCTTGATTTCTTCTACTGTCTTACCCTGTGCATCTGCAAGTTTCTTAATATCTTCTTCTTCAGTTGGAACGAACTCATGAAGAGGTGGATCTAAGAATCTGATTGTAACTGGGTTACCTTCAAGTGCTTCGTAAAGTGCTTCGAAGTCTCCCTGCTGATATGGAAGAATCTTTTCAAGAGCTGCTTCTCTTTCTTCTACTGTATCAGAACAGATCATTTCTCTGAATGCTGCAATTCTGTCTTCTTCGAAGAACATATGCTCTGTACGGCAAAGACCGATACCTTCTGCACCAAGTTCTCTAGCTTTCTTAGCATCAGCTGGTGTATCAGCATTTGTTCTAACCTTAAGTGTTCTATATTTATCAGCCCATCCCATGATACGTCCAAATGTACCAGCGATCTTAGCATCAACTGTAGGAATAATTCCATCATAGATGTTACCTGTTGAACCATCGATTGAGATGAAATCTCCTTCATGATATTCTTTTCCAGCTAAAGTGAATTTCTTGTTTTCTTCGTCCATAGCGATGTCGCCACAACCAGATACACAGCATGTACCCATACCACGAGCAACTACGGCAGCGTGTGATGTCATACCACCACGAACTGTTAAGATACCCTGTGATGCCTTCATACCTGTAATATCTTCTGGAGATGTTTCAAGACGTACAAGTACAACCTTTTCTCCTCTTGCATTCCATTCAACAGCATCATCAGCTGTGAATACAACCTTACCACAAGCAGCTCCTGGAGAAGCTCCAAGTCCCTTACCAGCTGGTGTAGCAGCCTTAAGAGCAGCAGCATCAAACTGTGGGTGAAGTAATGTATCTAAGTTTCTAGGATCGATCATAGCTACAGCTTCTTCTTCTGTTCTCATACCTTCATCAACAAGGTCACAAGCAATCTGTAAAGCAGCCTGAGCTGTTCTCTTACCATTTCTTGTCTGTAACATGTAAAGTTTTCTGTTTTCAACAGTAAATTCCATATCCTGCATATCTCTGTAATGGTTTTCAAGTGTTTCACAAACCTTTACAAATTCTTCAAATGCTTCTGGGAATTCCTGTTCCATCTGAGCGATTGGCATTGGTGTTCTAACACCGGCAACAACGTCTTCACCCTGAGCATTCTTTAAGAATTCACCCATAAGCTTCTTTTCACCTGTTGCTGGATCTCTTGTAAATGCAACACCTGTACCACAATCATCACCCATGTTACCAAATGCCATTGACTGTACGTTAACAGCTGTTCCCCATGAATAAGGGATATCGTTGTCACGACGGTAAACGTTAGCACGTGGGTTATCCCATGATCTAAATACGGCTTTGATAGCTCCCATTAACTGTTCCTTAGGATCATCTGGGAAGTCTTCTCCGATTTTTTCTTTATATTCAGCCTTGAACTGTGCTGCTAATTCCTTTAAGTCATCAGCTGTAAGTTCAACGTCCTGCTTAACACCTCTGTCAGCTTTCATCTTGTCGATAAGTTCTTCAAAATACTTCTTACCAACTTCCATAACTACGTCAGAATACATCTGGATGAATCTTCTGTAGCAGTCCCATGCCCAACGAGCATTTCCTGACTTTTCAGCAATTGCGTTAACTACTGTTTCGTTAAGACCAAGGTTAAGAATTGTATCCATCATACCTGGCATAGAAGCTCTAGCTCCTGAACGAACAGAAACAAGTAATGGATTTTCCTTATCACCGAATTTCTTTCCTGTGATTTCTTCCATCTTTACGATATACTCGTTAATCTGTCCCTGAATTTCTTCGTTAATTTCTCTACCGTCCTCATAGTACTGAGTACAAGCTTCTGTTGTAATAGTGAATCCCTGAGGTACTGGAAGTCCTAAACCTGTCATTTCTGCAAGGTTAGCACCTTTTCCACCAAGAAGTTCACGCATGTTTGCGTTACCTTCGCTAAAAAGGTATACCCATTTGTTTGCCATTAATTTTTCCTCCTAAAACTTTAGTATTTATTTTATGAGTTGTGGAGAATGGCTCTCTTTAACCAACTCATATTTTCTAATATCGGTATTTTTGCGCACAAAAATTGGGCAAAAATCCCTATAAAACATTATAACATAAGGCATTTGATAGTCAAGTTCATTTGCCATATGTTACCACAAAAAATCACTAAAACTCATCAAATCTTACTAAACTTCATACGACACACATTATTTTGTTGATCCATTAATATTCAAAATAGGTTTAATAAATTTTTCGGTTTCTGAATAGTCATTATTTCGTAATATATTGACAATACATTCTGCCAAAGCTATTCCTGATGCATATACAGGTTGTTCTACCGTTGTGATATGAGGTGTTACTAATTTTTCATATCCTAATCCATCAAATCCTGTAACGCCAAGTTCATTAGGAACATTTATTTCCATCTTAACGGCACATCTCATTACTCCAAGTGCTAAAGCATCACTGGCACAAACTATCGCATCAACATCTGCATTTTTCAAAATTCTTGAAGCTGCCAAATATCCATCGTCTTCATTATTACACACTCTCATTATTCCCGATTGTGGTATATCCATATGGTAATCTCTCATACAATCCATATACCCATCTAACCTATCCTGCGTGTATTTTTCTTCACTTCTTATTCCAATATTTGCAATTTTCTTATAACCACGTTTAATAAGATGTTCTGTGGCAATATATCCACCTTTATAATTGTCTATGTCTATCCAGTTATTCTTGTAACTGCTATTTCCAAATACAATTACAGGCTTATCCTTGAACCACTCCATCACTTCATCTTCTTCACGCTCAGTCATACCCATGGCTATTACGCCATCACATTTAACTTTTTTGTAATCATGTCTACATATCTGCATTGAATAGCCTTCAAGTCCTAACTTTTCTCCGATTCCTGAAATTGCTCTTAGTGTAAAAGGATGCAGAGGGTCAATTCCATTTGCAATATATACACATATAATGTTTGTTTTGTTTGTCTGCAAAAGTCTGGCAACCTGATTAGGTTCATATCCCATTTCGTCTACTACCTTTTTTACTTTCTCATAAGTTGATGGTTTTAATTTTTCCGGTTCATTGAGAAAGCGTGAAACGGTCATTGTCGATACACCTGTAGCTTTTGCAATGTCTTTAATTGTTATTGCCATTGTTCTCTCCTAATTGTTTTCTAATAATTCGTTCACTTGATAATGTTATCGATAACACTATTTTACCACATTCTACAAATTATTTCAGTTATAAATTTATTGAATTGATTTAATAGTTAATCCTGACAATAACTTTTCTCTTACTTCGTTTACTGTTACAGATTCATCATTATAAAAACATGTAATCTCCAACACTAATTCCTGATATCTTGCCTGACCCAAGCCTATCTGCATATTGTTCTCCTGCGCAATGGTTCGCAAATTAGAAATCATATCTGACGTCTCCTGGTCTGTAAGGTCTGATGTATCAATTACAGCTTCATATTTTACTGAATATTTAAATGTTTCCTGTTCGGTCGTTTCCTCTATAGTTGTCTGCTCAGCTGTCGTTTTTACATTTGTTTCCGTTGTCTTTACTTCCTTTTGCTCCTTACCACATCCAATAAATGCCAATGTAACACCTAATGCACAAAGTATTACAGCTATTTTCTTTCTCATTAGTTGCACTCCTTTTTTGTTTGTTTTCTTTCGTTTCATTAGTTTGTTTTTATTTAACTATAATATTATCATTTTTCAAATTTATTTTCATTACAATTTATTCAGATTGTTAATGGTTCGAATGCAATTTGTCGTTTACTCTTTTTATATAATCATTATTACATTTTTCGCTTCGCTTCATATACTATATTAAGGGAATATGTACATATAAGCTTTGATGTTTCTCTTACAGATTTGGAGGATTATTCATGAACGTTTCTGATTTACAATATAAAGATATTTCCAGGGATTTAATAAATTCAATGCTTTTTGAAAATATAGAATATTCAGACACCAATTCGGATATGGGAATCGTTATGGGTAGCTATAGTGCTGTTAAATATCGTGTGCCAAGGGCTGTAGCTTTGTATAATAAAGGACTTGTTAAAAATTTTATTTTTTCCGGAGGCAAAATGCTTATTGATTCTGGAATTTATGAAGAGGCTGATATCATGAAAGATTTTGCCATAGAGTCAGGACTTCCTTCTTCAAATATTTATACGGCCTGCAATTCTCATTCTACATTTGAAAGTTTGAAAAATGCTTTTGATTTGCTTAAAAGCATTGAATATTTTACACCTAAAAATATCACTTTAATCACTACTTCATTTCATATGAAAAGATGCCTTTTATTAGTTGACAAAATGTTTTCTAAAGATATAAATATCATTCCATGCCCAGTTAATGACTCTTTCACAACTAAAGAAAACTGGTATAAAACTCCTGCCGGATATGAAAGAGCAATCGGTGAAATTTTTGGAATAATAGATTATGCAAATAAGGGCTACATTAATAATTTTGACATAATACTATAAGTTAATGATGCCAGGGTCAAAAGGTCTTTCACACACATGAGCTTGCTCATAAGTGGGTGAAAGACCTTGGGACCCGCCTCAATATTCGCATAAAAGCGGGATAATTCCCGCGATATGCGAATATTGGGTAGGATTGTGGGAGTACGCAGCACGGAACAATCCGTAGGCATCATATTTTATCTTATTTTTTGTTTTTTGTTACTTTTTATTATGTTTTAGCTTATTACGGCTTTTATACTTATTATGTTTTAGCTTATTACGGCTTTTATACTTATTATGTTTTATTGTCTATTCTACTTCATAGTCTGTTATTCGTAATATAAAACTAATGTTTTTGTTGACCATTTTCCATAGATTTTTTTCTTTTTATCTACTTTATAAGGTCTTACCATGACAGTACCTGCTGTCCATGTTCCATCTTCTTCTATTCCATTCGTGATGCCCATTTTATTTACATCATTTTTTGAAACTGCTTTAGTAAACACATTCTTTTTGGTCGTAAATGTTTTTTTGTATTTTGCACTTTTGAACTTAACTTCATATCCTGTAGCTCCATTTACTTTTGCAAATCTTATTGTGTATTTCTTTTTGCGCAACTTTGCAAATTCAATTGATGTACCAGCCTTTTTCAGACCTTTTGAATATGTAATACTTGAATTTCTAGAAAATACTTTCTCTCCCATTTTTGGTTTTGTATCAAAAGCAAATTTCTTTAATGTTGAGTTTGCAAACGCTTTGTCTCCAATATATGCTAATTTTTTATTTGAAACAAATGATGCAAGGTCATATGTTCTATAAAAAGCTTGTTCACCTATATTTTTAACATTTTCACCTAATTTTACACTTTTAACTGATTTTTTTCTAAAAGCCCCTGCATCAATTTCTTCTACTGTATCAGCAATAACAACTTTGTCATTTGTTCCTATGTAATAATTCAATTTTGTTTTGTCTGCTGACAATATACATCCTTTATCAAAAGTAGATTTTGTATTGTCCTGTGCAATTATCACTTTATATATTGGTGAATTTTTAAATATCATACCAAGTTTTGTTGCTGTTCCATGCAAAATTACACTGTTAATATCGTCCGTATTACTTTCAACGATTCCATTTTCAAAACCATCAATATCTCCCATAAATTCAATGTTTTTAATAGTTGCAAATGCATTTTGCTCGATAGTCTTTACATTTGCAGGTATTATTGTTGTTTCTTCGCCCCAAACAAATCCGAATGCTTTTCTTTTTATTGTTTGGACATCTTTTCCAATCTTTATAGATTCTACACTTAAGGTTGAAAACGCATTTTCGCCAACACATGTGATTCCATCTTCGATTGTTATGCTTTTTACAGAATCATAATTGCCAAGTATTTCCATATCATCCCACATTGCACCTGTTCCTGAAACTACAATTGTTTTCGCGTCTTTGTCATATGTATACGTTGCATTGTCACCACATTTTCCGGTTAACACATTTTTAGATGCCTCAATATTCTTCGTTGTTTCCGTATTTTGTGTTGCCTGTTGATTTTGTGTTGTTTCTGCTGCATACACATTAACACTTTTGGTTGCAACAGGTCCCATAACTGCTGTTGCCATAGCTAAGGCTACTGCCCCTGATAATAATACTTTTGATTTCATAATAGATACCCTCCTTAAAAATCTTTGTTTTCTTTGTTGTCTTATACTTATTAAACGTGGAATTGATATTTTTTATTGCATTTATTTTTTAATTATAAGTTAAGTTTTCACTTTTTACAAAGAATAAAAAATAACAGAGCTAAAATCCAATATGTATTTCAACTCTGTTATTATTTAAAATCACATTTTATATCCATTAAGGATAATTGTTTTTAAATATGTCTTACATACTTTTGCGTGTTATATGCTGACAATTCCAATTAAAATGCCATCTTTTCTTCAAAGTATGCTTTTAAATCTTCAATCTTGATTCTTTCCTGTTTCATAGTGTCACGGTCACGAACTGTAACTGCTCCATCTTCTTCTGAATCAAAATCATAAGTAACACACCAAGGTGTTCCAATTTCATCCTGGCGACGATATCTCTTACCTATTGCTCCTCTGTCATCATATTCACAGTTATATAATTTGCTAAGTTCTGCAAATACCTTTTCTGCACCTTCATTTAACTTCTTTGATAATGGAAGTACACCAATCTTAACAGGTGCGATAGCCGGATGGAAATGCATAACTGTTCTCATATCCGGTTTTTCTTCTGTTCCGATATTTTCTTCATCATACGCTGCACAAAGGAATGCAAGTGTTACTCTGTCAGCACCAAGTGATGGTTCAATAACATATGGAACATATCTTTCTTTCTTTTCATCATCAAAATATGATAAATCCTGCTTTGATAATTCCTGATGCTGAGTTAAATCGTAATCAGTTCTATCAGCGATTCCCCAAAGTTCACCCCATCCAAATGGGAATAAGAATTCGATATCTGTTGTTCCCTTTGAGTAGAAACATAATTCTTCAGGTGAATGATCTCTTAATCTAATTTCATCTTCTTTAATTCCAAGACTTAATAACCAGTCACGGCAGAATCCTCTCCAATACTGGAACCATTCTAAGTCTGTTCCCGGTTCACAGAAGAATTCAAGTTCCATCTGTTCAAATTCTCTTGTTCTGAATGTAAAGTTACCAGGTGTTATTTCATTTCTAAATGACTTACCAACCTGACCGATACCAAATGGAATCTTCTTTCTTGAAGTTCTCTGTACATTCTTAAAGTTTACAAAAATACCCTGTGCAGTTTCAGGTCTTAAATATACTGTATTTTTAGCATCTTCAGTTACACCCTGGAATGTCTTAAACATAAGATTAAATTCACGGATTTCTGTAAAATTGTGCTTACCACATGTTGGACATGCAATGTTCTTTTCTTCTATGTAGTTAGCCATTTCTTCGTGTGACCATGCATCAACAGAACCTTCTATTGTAATTCCATTTTCTTCCATATAATCTTCAATAAGTTTATCTGCTCTAAATCTTTCATGACATTCTTTACAATCCATAAGAGGGTCTGAGAATCCACCAAGATGTCCTGATGCAACCCAAGTCTGCGGGTTCATTAAAATAGCACAGTCAACACCTACATTATATGGGTTTTCCTGAATAAATTTCTTCCACCATGCTTTTTTAACATTATTCTTTAATTCTACACCAAGGTTACCATAATCCCATGTATTCGCAAGTCCACCATAAATTTCTGAACCCGGATATACAAATCCTCTGCTTTTTGCAACTGCAACGATTTTTTCCATTGTCTTTTCCATGATACTTCTCCACCTTTTATTTTTTATGATGCCGGGTTAGGAAATACTAAATAATCCATAAGGCATCTTTTTATTATCATTATTATTTTAATGTATATACAATATAGCTTATTCCGTCATCAGTTTTCGCTGTTTCTACCACGCCATCACTGATTTTACAGTTTTCGCTCACATACTTTACTGTTCCTTCAATCTGGACTTTCATCTGTTCATTAACAATCAAAATATTATCATCTAAATCATTAATCTTGTCTTCTGACACTGATTTTTTCTTATTGTCAGGAGCATAAAATTTCCCCTTAATTTCACAATCTTCATTGTCACTTATGTCACCTATATAGAAAGTTCCTTTATCAGGATTGTTATATTTTAAAATATATATTCCAAAGTCTGTAGTTGATGCAAATTCCATAATCATAGTTGCAACATCTTTCTTTACATCCATTGACTTTAAAGAAAGTGCATCTTTTCCTGATGCATCACTATCTGAATTAAACTCATCGACTTCATTTTCAACAGTACTCTTAAGTTCCTTCTTGTCATAATAATCTTTATCAAATGACTCTGCTACTCCGTACTGTACTTTACCATCTTTTGAAATATGAATTGCTGTCTGGCCTTTTTCTAAAGCAATATCTCCAACTTTATTGTCACACCCGACAAATGTAAGAGCTATTGTCATAACCATAAGCAATGATATAATTTTTTTCTTAAGCATATCCGCTCCTCCTCGCAATACCTAATTTTACATTGTATACTCATTATTTTCAATAACTAATTTCCAGAAATTCCAGAGTTTTGAATTGTTTTTCTATGTGTTCTTTCAAATAACTTTCTATAATTCCATTTATTTCCTGCCACACCTTATCTTTTACATTAAATGTATATAATTTGTTAAGTGGCGATGAAATTATGTATTGAAGCGCATACACTGCCGATTGCGATACTAATTTATCTTTTGACAAATTTCCATGACATTTAGAACAAATCATGCCATTCTTTCTCAAATCAAAATAATCCAGTTCACTATTATTGCCACAATTTACACAGGTAAACACATTTGGATATTCCCCGTTTATCACAAGCGATTTAAGTTCATATATATTTTTCACCAATTTGTCAGGAATAGAATCATTTTGCAGTGCTTTAAGTGAAAGATAGATTAATTTTAACGTCTCTGTTCCATCTATATTTTCCCTTCCATAGTAGTCCGCCATTTCAAGAAAATACATTCCCATATACATTTTATTAATGTTGGTCATTTCACCGCCAAAATATTCTGTCACTTTTACATTTGTTATAGTGTATGAATTTCTTCCACGATACATGGTAAATTCGCCAAAGCTCATAGGCTGCGTTCCCGAAAGGAACTGGCTTGTAGGTCGTCTTGCCCCTCTTGCAAAAGCCGTTATCTTTCCAAATTGTTTTGTAAGAAGCACCACTCTTTTATCATATTCACCCATCGGCATTGCTGATATTACAATTCCCATAGCTGTTACTGTTTCAACCATAGTCGTGCCTCTCCTTTCTTAACTCAAATCACTAAATATTTAATAAATGCTAAAAGTCGCATAGACACGGCTTTAATAGCAGAAATTTCTTACATTAAAAAAATTTCTTATATTTTTAAAAATCGTATTTTACTGCTGCTTCTCATTATATCCGTAGTTCTTCAATAACAAATCGCTGTCTCTCCATTCTTTTCTAACTTTTACCCATAACTGAAGATTAACTTTCATTTCAAGCATCTGTTCTATTTCATATCTTGCATTGCTTCCAATCTTTTTAAGCATACTACCCTGTTTTCCGATAATTATGCCTTTATGAGAATCTCTTTCACATATAATTGTTGCTTCTATATCAGTAATTTTGCCGTTTTTTCTTTCTTTCATTTTTTCAATTGTAACAGCTATTCCATGCGGAATTTCTTCATTTAGAGCATGCAATGCCTTTTCTCTTATAATTTCAGCCACAATCTGACGCATTGGCTGGTCAGTTACTGTGTCTTCATCATAATACTGAGGTCCCTGTGGCAAATATTTAAAAATAGATTCTACTATTTCATCAGCATTTTTATCTCTCAATGCTGATGCAGGAATTATTTCCGCAAAATCAAGAATTTTTCTGTATGCATCAATAAATACCAAAATTTCTTCTTTTTTAACAGTATCTATTTTATTAATTACAAGAATTACAGGTACATTTATGTCTTTAAGCTGCTCGGCAATATGCTGTTCACCTGCCCCAATAAATGTACTAGGTTCAACAAGCCACAAAATAACATCTACTTCTTTTAATGTTTTTTCAGCCACATTTACCATATATTCACCTAATTTATTTTTTGCCTTATGAATACCCGGTGTATCAAGAAATATAATTTGTCCTTCGTCACATGTATATACTGTCTGAATCTTATTTCTCGTTGTCTGCGGCTTATTTGATGTAATAGCAATTTTCTGTCCTATTATTTTGTTCATTAATGTAGATTTTCCAACATTCGGTCTTCCTATTAATGCAACAAATCCTGATTTGTACTCTTTATTTTCCATTTGTTCTCCATTTCCAAACTTTTGTTTTATACTTTATTTACATTCTATCATCTGATTTGCATTTATTTTTCATTTATATTTGTATTTATTTTTTAATTTTTATTTTCAAATAAATTGTAGATATTTTTAAACATATCTTTATTTTCTTCTATTCTTCCTTCGTTTCCAATAACGCAAACATAATATTCTTTAAGTGCATCTGCAACAAGGCTTCCACAGTTTCTGATTGCATTTGTTGTAGTACTTAACACCTGACTTCTTTCTTTTTTAAGATTTTCAAAAGTATTATGGTTAAAATACAATGTTAACAATCTTCCACCTTCGCTACACGGTGTGCGTGGCTGGTCGTATTCACTTATAGTTCCGATAATAAATTTGCGCATATCTCTGTCACCGGCATTAAAATTATTGATGTAATCCACAACATTTTCATAGATTTCATTTGTTTCTTTTAATTTAGGATCTCTGTAAGATGTAAACATTGCAACACCCTGTTTTGTAAAGAAGTTGCTACAGCCATACGCGCCACCTTTTACTCTTACGTTATTCCACAAATATTCATAAACTAAAATAGTTTTAAGTACTGATAAAGTTCCTGTATATGGATATTTGTCTGTATCAAATTGTCCTGCTCTTACTACATATTGCACCTGACTTGATGTTTTAAATCCTTCATTTAATACATTCTTTGCAAATTTTTCCACTTTATCGCTACTCAATATACTACTGTCAGGTTCTTTGTCAAATAATGAATCTGTCATATCTTCCACTAATCCCGGTAAACTGTCATATTCATCATCCTTGCATACATAACTGATAACAAGATTTTCTTTTCTAAAGACATACTCTGTAAGCAATTTTAATTTTGCTGCTACTTCCTCTTTTACATTTTCAAAATTGTTGGCTATATCTTCAATAAATTTGTAAAATGTAATTCCAGCATAATTTTCCCTTCTATACATCGTCTCTGAGAAATATGAGCCTGCTCTAAGTGCTGCAGCAGAATCTCCACTTTCCATAAGTGTATTCTGAAGTCTTGCTTTTATTTCATCGATAATTTCTTTTAATCTCTTATAGTCATCAAATTTTGTAGTAAGCATAACTTCTTTTGCAATTTCAAATGCCTTATCCATTCTGCTTATCATCGACTTAAAATTAACTTCAACTCGATGTTCGAACTTATTCTTTTCAATTGCATCCGGATATAATGTTGCATCAACATATATTCCACCAACATTTTTATTTATTTCATTTGCAAGCTGAGTGTAATTATAACTTTCCGTATTCATATATCCTGCAGTATTTTTCAGCAAGCCAATATATGGTAAAAGTTCCGTAGGTATATTTTTACAGTCAAATGACAATATTGCATAACCTATTCCGTTAGTAAAGCAGTCATAATAAACCGTAGGTATTCCATTAATTTCTCTTATCTGAGACTTTATAGGTCTTGGTTCAGGGTCAATATCACTTATTTCCAACATCGGTATCTTCTTTAAATCTTCTTCAGGTGATGGTTCTTCCTGATACTTCTTTAATGCCTTTGTGTCTGCAACTAACTTATCAATTTCACTCTTTGAAAGAGTTGCCTTTTTTGCAGCTAACTTGTCTGCTAATTCTTTTTCAGTTTCTGCTACAAGACCCTTCTTAGGCTTAAGCACTACTGTTGATTCAATTTTGCTGTTCAATACATACTTTTCAATTAAATTTTCAAAGTAATCTGTTTCAACCATTTTCTTTAAAAATGCATATGTTTCATTGCATTCTACATATATAAATGGTTGATTTTCATCGTAAATCCAGCTTTCATACATCTGAAGGCCAATCATTAATCCTCTTGGCCAACGTCCAAAATCACTTTCACGATATTTAAATTCCAAATTATTAATTGTAGCAATAAGGCTTTCTTTTTCGATACCATTTTGTACTATTTCTTCTAATCCACTTTTTATTATCGACTTGAATTTATCCTTATCTTCATAATTTGCATATTTAGCTACTATAGACCAATATGGTTGTAAAATTCCTGACTCATATGTGCTTTCTACGTTCTTTCCTATGCCTGCATCTATAATCTTTTGTTTTAAAACTGCACCCGGCATTGTCATAAGTACATAATCAAGTACCTGGAACGCCAACACTTCTTCTTTATTAAGTGTTGTGTCTAAAACTACATTCCATGACAAAATAGTATTGTCTTCTTCTGATTCACCATCTGATATAGGGTAGTAACTTTCAACCTCTGCCGGTTTATCAAATGGTTTCTGCATTTTTATTTCAGAATCTATTTCTAATGTATCATATTTGCTCAAATATTCCTTGTCTATAAAACGTAGTTTTTCTTCCATATCCATATCTCCGTACAAATATATATAACTGTTTGACGGATGATAATATTTTCTGTGAAAATCCAAATATTCCTCGTAAGTTAAATCAGGTATTGATATCGGATCTCCACCTGACTCAAAACCGTATGTTGTATCCGGAAAAAGTGAATGTAATACCTGTCTGTCAAGAACTCCTGCTACTGATGAAAATGCTCCCTTCATTTCGTTATAAACTACACCATTTATTTTCAACTCATCTTCCGGTGATTCTAATTCGTAATGCCATCCTTCCTGTTCAAAAATTTCCTGATGATTATATATTTGTGGATTAAATACTGCATCCAAATAAACATCCATTATATTTTGAAAATCTTTTTCATTACAGCTTGCAAGAGGATACACAGTCTTGTCCGGATATGTCATTGCATTTAAAAATGTATTAAGTGAACCCTTTACAAGTTCAATAAATGGGTCTTTTACCGGAAATTTATCTGAACCGCAAAGAACTGTGTGTTCTATTATATGTGGTACTCCTGTATCATCATTTACCGGTGTTCTAAAGCCAATATTAAAAACTTTATTATTATCATCATTTGATAATAACGCAATTCTTGCTCCTGTCTTTTTGTGCTTTAATAAATAAGCCTGTGAATTTAAGTCCTCCATATAATATTGTTTTATAATTTCATATTCTTTAATATCTTTTACTGCCATTAACTTTTCCTTTCCACAATATTCTTCTTTTTTAAGATGTTCGGTCAAAAATGTCTTATATTTTATCACTCACCATTCACTCTAACGTAAATGTGCCATCATTTTATACTATTCACCGTGTTATCTTAATATATTATCAACTTCAACAAAAAATCTATTCAACTGATATACTCGTTCTATATTCTAACACATTTAATTTTTTTCTTCATTAACAATAAATTTTTTATCTAATTTTATATAGCAATAAATTTTTTATCTGATTTTAATTCTTATTTTATTTTCGGGCTTCATTTGATATTTTATTCATATTTGTTATACTTATAGAAGCATTAGGAGGAATATTATGAGCGTTAAAGATGAAGTTTTACATATGCTTGAAGCAAATAAAGGAAGGTATTTTTCAGGAGCTACTCTTGCAAAAGAATTAAACGTTAGCAGAAATTCTATTTGGAAAGCAATCAAGTCTTTAGAAAATGAAGGGTACAAGATTTCGGCTGCTACAAATAAAGGTTATTGTCTTGAACAATCAAATGATATTTTAAGTAAGCACAGTGTTGGTGAGTTCTTAAAATATCCTTTAGATATCCACGTATATGATACAATTTCTTCGACTAATACTGTTTTAAAAGAAATGGCTGAAGATGGTGCAAAAGAAGGAACTGTTCTTGTAGCCAGCGAACAGACTTTAGGCCGTGGCCGTATGGGAAGAAAATTTGTTTCACCTGCCGGTACAGGAATTTATTTTAGTATACTACTTCGTCCTGATATTCCTGCCAGCGATTCACTTTTTTTAACTACAAGCGCAGCAGTTGCAGTTGCTAAGGCAATTGAAGATGTTTCCGATAAAAAGGCAAAAATAAAATGGGTCAACGATGTTTTTGTAGATAACAAAAAAGTATGCGGAATATTAACTGAAGCTACTTTTAATATGGAAACAGGCAAACTTAACTATGCAATTGTCGGAATCGGTATTAATGTTTGTTTTCCTGAAGGTGGATTTCCTGAAGAAATCGACAAAGTTGCTACAGCTATATTTGACAAAGAAAGCGATTCCATTAACAAGCGTAGCAAATTATTAGCTCATGTCTTAAATTACTTTATGGACTTTTATAATTCATTTGAATCTAAGAGTTACCTTAAAGAATACATTGACCGCTCTATATTATTAGGAAAAAATATTACTGTTATTGACAAAGACGGTAACAAGACTGCCAAGGCAATTTCAATTGACGATGAATGTCATCTTCTTGTCAGATTTGAAGACGGAACTGAAAAACTGCTTTCATCCGGAGAAGTAAGTATAAAATTGGATTAATTTCACACATATCAAAACTATCTAATTTATAAGATATATATTAATTTTATATTTGTTAATTATACACTAACAGCCAGACTTTTTGAAAGCCTGGCTGTTAGTGTATAGTATACAATATATATGCAATACCAAAGTCATAAAATCTGGTACAGATTACTTTTGTAATTTTCATCTCTGTATTTATCTTGGTATCACTTCAATTAATAAATTTTTTATTTATTTTCTCCTATAAAGAACAAACCAACTGTTCCCGGTCCTGCATGAGTTCCAATCGTAGGACTTAACATTCCTATGATTACTTTTTCAACTCCACATTCCTCTTTAATCTTATCAGCTACTTTATTTGCATCTTCTATACAATCACCATGTACAATAAAGGCTACTTTATTTTCATAACCTGCGCCTTCTTTTTTCATGGAATCAACCAGACTCTGTAATGCTTTCTTTCTTCCACGAACATTCTGGAATGGTTTTAATTCTCCTTCATTTGTTACATGAAGTACAGGTTTTACATGTATTAAAGTTCCTACAACTGCAGTTGTTTTTGATACTCTTCCACCTCTATGTAAATGGAATAAATCATCTACAGTAAAGTAATGGCACATATGATTTAAATTTTCTTCAATCCATGCCTTTACTTCTTCTAAACTTTTACCTTCTTTTTTCAGAGTTGCAGCTTTATATACTAAAAGCCCCTGACCTAAAGATGCCGCTTTTGAATCAATAACAACAATATTACTATCCGGAAATTCTTCTTTTAAGTCCTCTGCTGCAATTCGTGCTGAATTATAACTAACACTTAATGCAGATGAAAATGCAATATGCAATATATCTTTTCCCTGATTTAAAATATTTCTAAACACCTCAGTTGCATATTCCGGATTACATCCCATCGTTGTAGGCATCGCACCTTTTCTCATGAGTTCAAAGAATTCATGTGGTTCAATATTCTTTTCATCTCCGTATATCACTCCATCTATACTATAATATAAAGGGAGGCAAGGAATATCATATTCCTGTAAAATTTCTTTTGGCAAATCACTTGCTGAATCTGTTACAATAACATAATCTCTCATATTATCTACATTCCTTTCAACCTAAACAAAATGTCATTTATTTTCGTTAATATCATATCATTGTAACATTTCTATTTCTACAACTCTACAAAAGAAAATGTTTATTATCTTGTTATATTTCTTATTTTCATCCATAAATGGCTGATTTTCTAACTATTATTTGTTTTTCTTTTCCAGCAACACTTGTATACTTCTCTGTAACTATTATGTCCAACATTCCTTCTTTATAATCAGCTGAAATAACCTCTATTTCATAATCTGATGTTCCACTAACATTATACGCTATATTATTCAAGCAAAAATTCATCATATCTTCGTTGTTTTTGAATTTAGCCTTTTTATTCTGACTTACCTTTACAGTCTGCTTTACAGCTGCTGCGACTGCTCTGTTTAGTTCTGTTTCTCTTGAACTATTTTCTTCTAATGCCATAATAGTCATACTTGTAATCATAACTGACACAATTAATCCAATCACTATTGCGATTTGCTTCACTAACTTCTTCCTTTCTTAATATTATTTATCATTTCTTTTGACATTTTATATTTTTTCATTCCCTGTCCTTCCTTTTTATTAAGACTTTCTTCCAGTTTATTTTTTAAAGCAAGATTCCATTTAGAATTTTTATTTAACGTATTCATGTATTCCTTTGAAATAAATCTAACCGTAGGATTATAGTCATTATTATTTATAATATAAACACCAAATTTCTTTTCTTCATAAGAACTATCATTTCCGGCATTCGAACAAACTGTCACTATAAATTCTGCAACAGACTCAGTATTCATAAACTTCTCAGTTAATACAATATCTGAATTGTTTGCATCTTCAAATTCTTTATTCTTACCTCTTTCATAATAGTTTTTACCAGTTACGTCAGTTATCTTTTGTATATATAGAGGATATTTTGTACTTGAATACGCATCATCATTAACTGTTACTTTCTTTACTAATTCGTTCATATCTAATTTTATATTTTGATTAACTACGTAATATCTGTCAGTAGCATTTATAAATAAATTTATAACTTTTTCTTTTTCCCATTGGGCATAAAGTACCCTGTCTCCATTTGCATATAATATTCCACCCGGTTTTAAAGTTGCTCCATTGCCGTCACTTTGGAAATTCCAATGTTTATTTTCTACTGTATGATATCCATTTCTTCTGACTGTAACACCACTTATTATTATGTCTTCCTGCCAAAATTTAATCTGATTATCAGGCATTCCTAAAACCCGTTCAGAAGTATTTTTATTAAATATAACATCATATTTTTCACTTATTATTATTTCATTATCCACATAAGTTTTTACAAATTTGGTTGGTCTCAAAAGCTTATTTTCACCAATATTTCGTACCGAAAACTTTTTTACACAATTTTGGTTATTTAATTCTGCAACTGCATCACCTACATAATATAATTCACTCTGTGCATCTGTACTATATTCAACCTTTGCAATTATTGTTCCCGGGTCAGTTAATGTTGTCCTTATAACTGCAACATATCCGCTAGGCTTTAGCAATCTGTCTATTATTGATATGTATGTCTGTCTGGTAAGATATACTTCATTGCTTTCATCTACACTTGCTATACTAAACACTTGAAACTTTCCTCTTACATACACACCCGTTCCGTTTTTAGCACAATTATTTTGATATATATTATTATCAGTTAATAAAAAACATGCTTTCTCGCCTATATATACACCCCCGCCATTATTATAGGCATAATTATTATTTATATAACTTCCCATCCACATATGAACCGTAGCTGTATTGCCAATATAAAGTCCTCCTCCGTTCCGTGAAGAGTTGTTATTTATTGATGTATTTCTCATCAAAACAGAAGAATCCGTGCATATTCCACCACCTTTATCAGTAGCTCCATTTTCACCTATTATACTATTATAAAGTTTTATGGCTCCGCCATTTATATCCTCTACATTACTACCTATGGATATTCCACCTGCATTATCATAACCTGAATTATTAAATACATTTACAGATTCAATAGTTATTTTAGAATCTTCTCCACAGGCTATTCCGCCTCCTAAATTTCCAGATATATTTCCAATAATCCTTGCATTATATATAACGGTACATCCTCCATGTCCATCCCCTACACCACCATTGCATCTTACTCCACCACCACTTCCTCTTGATTCGTTTCCACTAATTGTCGGTGCAGTACTGCCTGACCCAAGAATAAGACCTGCCTGATATCCTGAGAATACGCCTCCGGCACTGGCTCCGGCATCATTGCCATATATCCATCCATCATTTATATTTACAATTGTTCCTAATCCTGTTCCAAATATGCCTCCACCTTCCTCACCTGATTTGTTATTATGTATTATTCCGGCAGTCATTAATAAATGCGAAGAACCACCTATATAAATTCCTCCACCTTCTTCTAATGCTTCATTTTCAAAAATTTCACCATCATATATCCTTAATTCTGAATAACTTCCAACATATACTCCACCACCCTGACTTAGAGTAAAACATTTATATATTTGTGCTCCGGGCCATATATTGCACACTCCGCCTTTAATGGTAATTCCTCCGCCTTTTACTCCATCACAGTCATGAATAATTCCATATACATTCAATGTTCCTGTGCTTCTAACCGCTCCTGCTTCCGTCTCGCCATTATAATTAGTGACATTTTTTACTACACATGCATTTCCAATCGTTCCTGTTGAACCGTCATCAACTTTTATAAACCCTTTTGTTGCAAAAGAAATTTGATTCTTTTTTCCATCAAGATATAACTTATATCCACCCATTCCATCGCCAAAATGAACTTCTGCTCCATCTGAGATTTTAAAGCAATATTTATCTGATTTATTTACATCATCACTTATGTCCTTACTTCTACTAATAGTTCTTACATCACCTGATGAATAAAGCATATATCTTCCTTGAGTTACTTTTATTCCATCTTTAATTTTTATATTACCAACTATCGCAATATATACTAAACTCGTCTTTTTGTTATTACTAAATATATTTTTTAATTTACTTTCTGTTTGCACAAGATAAGGGTTACTTCTACTTCCATTTTCTGTAGTCGCGCCATAAACATTGTTTTGCAAAAGAACCATACAGCAAAAAGCAAGCACAACGCATACTTTCAAAATATTTTTTTCTATTACTACACTCCATTTTCCAATCATCTTGCATACCCCTCAATCACAACTTTTTTACTCTTGTTTTCTCCAAACATTTGATAAATTGGAAACGTTATATTATATTCCATACTAACATAACAACTTGGTTCATTTTCTGATAATGAATTATCTTCTGTAACCAACATATATCCTTTTTCACCGGCTTCTTCTTTACATTGTTTGATAACTTGTGCATCGCAATTACTATCCTCTATACGATTAACTGCTACATTATAAAAATCCCTCGCTTTTACATTTTGATTTTCCGTGCTTATATACGACGAAAAAACTATACAGGCTATTGTTACTACTATAACTATAGAAAACATTTCTATTGCCAGTTTCATCTTTTCCCTCCTCTAATTTAACATTGACTTTTTATTTCCAGGCCAATCTGTATTACCATTGCTTATTCCACTACAACATTCATATTCCTAATACTTTTAATGCCACTTTCACCTCTTACAATACATTTAATGTTATATACACCTCTGTGAAACACATCTACATCTCCATATATTTTCAATTTATCTGTTATATCTTTTCCATCATAATCCCTTGCACTAATTTGATTTGTCACATCAAAACTTTTATCTAAATATGTAACATATATAACATCGTCACCTATAATAATAGGGCATTTCTTTTTGTATTCTTCCGAAAACTCTCTGTTAGTATTACTTCCTTCACAGTTGTATGTAGGCATTATTTTTTTAATACTTGTGTTTGTTATAATGCTAATAAGTGCAACAATAATTACACCAATTACCGCATATTGAATAGTTTGTCCATGTTCGCTTAAAAATACTTCCATGCGTTATCCTCCTACCAGTTTTGTAAAAAAATCTACATTCATTCCCGCTGCAGTATACATAATTGCAATAGACAAAATTATTAATATTACCGAAATAATTCCACTTATAATTATCTCGCCATGTTCTTCTAATAAATTCTCCATTCTCTACCTTCCTTTTATCCCAAATTACTCTATTCTTCCATTTGTTCTTTTTATAATATAAGGTTCGACTTTTACTATTTTTATAAATCAAAAACTTATTTTCATATTTTTTTACTCTTATAAAACTATGTAACCTGCTGCAATACATAGTAAAATCCCGCAACAATGAATAAAAATAATATTCCATAAATCAAAGTCTGACCCAATTCAGATAATAATAATTTCATTTTCATCCTCCATTCATCACATTTCCCAATGCTGATGTAAATACTAAAATCATAAGTACCATATCAATAATTATTTTTACTACTCCTACCATCATCGGTCCTGCTGACAAAGTTCCTGCTAATCCTATTCTGTCCTTATTCTTCATTTCTTCCGCTTGTTTCAACATCTTATTGTTTCTATCTATAATTGCATTTGTCTGCTTGTAAGTTTCTTCTTTACTTAACTCATTTATGCAATAAAACATTTTTAATGATGACTGTATATCAGGCATATTAAGTTCTTGAAGAAAATTGTCATAAGGCTCAATTCCTATCGGATATTCTTCAAAATCAATTAATAAATGTCTTATTGGTCTCTTTAAAATGTAAGGTGCTTCATCATACGAATTTTCTATCGAAGATTGAACTGTCTGTTGTTGCAAATTCAATGCAACCTGTCTTAACCAATCAGGAAATACTTTCGATATTTCCCGCCTCATTCTCTTTTTGACTTTATTAATTGACAACTTGTCCATAAATTTTATTTTTTCATTCTGGCTTTTCGTAATTAAGTCATAATACTTATCTACCATTTCAGGATTAAGAAAACTCTCCTCTTTCAACCAGTCAATATTTAGTTTCTTATAAACAAAAATATAAATGACAAGCATTATCAAAATAATAATCATTGAGCTTATCTGATATACAATATTTCCGGTAAATGAATACTCTTTTGGAATTAGATATGCCATAAATCCGCATGTTAACAGTGTAGCTCCCATTGAAATAAGAACGTTTCTTCTTATCCTGTCTATATCTCTTCTAAATAGCTCTGTTCTGTCACTCCACTCTTTTATATCACTAAGAATAATATTTATATATTCTTCAAATTTCCCACCTTGTTTTTCTATTTTTATAATAAATTCATGAAGTGAAACGAGCCTTTTACAATAATATTCTTCTTCGAGAATTTTAAGTGCCTGCTCATAAATATCTTCATTCATTTTAGAATCAATATTCACTACAACTTCTTCAATTATTTCCTTCATTTCACTATCACTTATTTTTTGTGCATCTATAAGAGATGGTCTGATTTTTCCGTTTTTTTTAAAGGAATAGCACATCTGTTCCATATAACTTATTAAATCTTCAAATTTCTTTTTATAATAAATTTTCTTTTTTTCTTCTTTATATAGCATAGGCATAAGTAATGTTGTTACTACGCCTATAGTAAGCACAATAGGCATCTTTAATTTATAAGCAAATGCTATTCCTACAACTATAGCTATAATATATATGTACTTTCTAAAATATTTTACTTTTTTCATTCAACTCCTAATTTTCGCTTTTCTTAAAAGGATCTGTAATCCCTGCCATTCTGAATTTTCTCATCAGTTCAGAAGGAAGTTTTCTACATAATATTCTTCCATCTTCATATATCATCGTTTTTTCATTTCTGTCTTCATATCTTGATAAACATATAATCTGTGTTATTTTTCTTGAAATTTTCTCTCCCTGTTTTACTACCGATTGTAGCTGTATTCCGATATCAATAAATGAATAAACATCATTTTCATAAACTGACTGTCCCATGTTTCTTAAGCGATCGGGTATTTTGCCTGCATCATCCAAGTGGATTGTCGTTATGCAATGTACTCCTGCCGAAATATTTTCCAGCAGATACTTAACTTCCTCTCCTCTTGCCTCCGCAAGCAAAACCCATGTTGGTAATTGTCTTTTACTCGCCTTAAGTGCATCAGCATATCCAAAATTATCACTAACTTTAATTTCCACACAATCTTTCTGCGGATTAATTGACGAATATCTCAATTCAAGATTATCCTCAATCGTATACACCCTTTCATAATCCGGAATATAACTTGTTAAATATTTTACATATTCTGTTTTACCAACTCCCGGGAGTCCTCCAACAATCACAGTGCAGTGTGCTTTGATGGCGTTCTCCATAAAGATATCCAATACTTCCGGACAATACTCACTTTCTAAAATACTTTTCCTGCTTATTCTTCTTACAGCAGGAGTTTTTCTAATACTTATACTGATTCCTGTATTTGTAACTGAATCATGCAAAATCGAAATTCTTAAATTTTCAGTTTCCGCTTCTAATAATGGATTGTTTTGATTAAATTGAACATTCATTAAATTACTTATTTTTGTATAAAACTGTTGTATAAACAATTCGTCTAACGTAAATCCCTCAATCTTATACCTTCCCTTATTTAAATCGTTTACCCATAATTCACGACTATAATTGATGTCCGTAATGTTATCGTCATAAATAAATGGTAATAACTTTCCAAATGCCCTATCCGGCAATGACAATTTTCTCAACTGTGTACCCCTTTCGCTTACAATTAACTAATCTTTCCTGCTACACTGTTAAAAGTTACAGAGCCTGCGTAACTATTCACGATTTCTTTAATCGCATCTGATATAACCGGTCCCACAACATAAGCAACACCCACTAACAGCAAAATACATACCGCAATGAAAATTGTTTTACCATGTTCCTGCAAAAAAATGTCCATAACTTACCTCCTATACTTTATTCCAAATAATCACATATTATACGATTCGGGTAAGAACTACACCTTTATGTTTCTTTATAAATACGATAATAAAAGCCTTATTTCTACTAATTATTATTTATTCAACACTCTTTTTATCGTTCTGCCATAGATACATATTGTGTTTTTGTATTGTTATACATATACTATGTTGTTTTATTTGGTGTTTAGAATAATATCACACTTTGGTTATGTCGTCAATTATAATTCATATATTTTTCAAATTATTTATATTATCTTTATTAAATATAATTTTTATATCCTATAAAAATTATTATTTAACTAGCAATTCAAAACAAAACCTGCACAACCATCTCTTTTAAAATTAGTATTAAGAAATCATCCTAATAAAGCACGAAAAAGCCGTCTAAGTGATTTCTCACTTAAACGGCTTACTTTAAACCCCAATATTTATAGCTCCCCAGCTACATTTAATACCTTTATTTTGTTTTTGGTAATGTATCTATTGCCTTATCCATTGCGCTTCCCCAAGCGTATCCATTAGATGCATCCCAGTTAATTGACCATGTCATTACACCTCTTAATGAAGGATATGTCTTAGGTGGCATAAAACTTCCACCACTTGCCATTCCCTTTGTCAAACAATTAAGAGCTGATGTTAATGTATTTGTAGATACAAGACCGCTTCCTGCAGCCGGTGCTGATGATGGAACACCAATTCCGACCTGATCAGGTCTTAATCCATTTTCAATAAGCAATGTTGCAAGTGATGTAAGGAAATCAACTGAACCACAGCTATAAACTCCTCCACCGTATCCAACCATGCTTCCTGAATTGTAATACTGCATGTTAACTACAGTTAAAATATCTTTAATATCTAATGCTAACTTAAAGTAATTAGATGTTGGGCTCTGCATATAATATGTTTCAGGTGCCATTGTAATAATAAATTCGTCACCAAAATGGTTATGAACCTTTCTAAGAGCTCCTGCAATATATTCCGTTCCTGCTACTGCTCCACCTTCAAGGTCAATGTCTACACCTTCAAATCCAAACTTTTCTATTACTTTAATTAAACTATTTGCAAAATTATCTGCTGCTGCCTGACTTGTAATATAAATTGTACCTTCAGCACCACCAATAGAAAGAATTACATGCTGATTTCTTTCCTTTAATGTCTTAATGTCCTGAATAAACTGTGCATCTGTATATCCACCAACTGCCTTGCTTAAGTCTCCATTTACACTAAAAGTTACTTCTCCAGGTGTTGATGTTGAATCTGCAAATGAAACACAAATTAAATCATAGTATGATGGTACTTCACTTAACTTCAAGTTTGCAGCTCCATTTGTAAAGTTGTGCCAATATCCTGTAACAATATGTTCCGGTAAACTCTTGTTAACTGTATAGTTATTATCCTGAGTTGTTTCTTCTTCTTTTGATGTTGTTACTTCCTGAGCTTTTGTTGTAACTTCAGGCGTCTTTGTTGTTTCTACAGGCTTTGTTGTTGCAGCCGGTTTAGTTGTTGTTCCGTCTGTCAATCTCCAAACACCCCACTGGCCACATGTTTCAGGGTTATCACCATTTGTCCACCACTGAGCTTCATAAACATTTCCGTTATATGATACTTTGTCGCCCTTTACATAAACTTTTCCATCTACCCATTCCGGATAGTTTCCTATAACTTTAGTTGTTTCTTCATTATTAGCTGTTGTTGCTTCTGTCTCAGGTGCCTTTGTTGTTTCTGGTGCCTTTGTTGTTGTCTCTGTCTGACCTTTTACATCTACTACAGTTTCTGTCTTTTCTGACTCTTTTCCATTATAAGTTGTTGTTACCGCAACTGTATGTTTTCCAGCTGTATAACCTGTATATGTATATGAGCCACATGCTACTGCATTTGATACTAATTTTCCATCAATGTAAACATTATATAAATCAATTGTGCCTCTGCCCCATACAACTGTAATTGAGTTATTTGCTGTTGAAGTTACTACTAATCCAAATGGTTTATCTAAAACTATTTCCTGTTTAGTTGTTGTCTCAACTGTCTTTGTTGTTGTCTCTGGCGCCTTTGTTGTTGGCTGTGTTACTGTTGCATCACCAACATATTTCCAAACACCCCACTGGCCACATGTTTCCGGATTCTCTCCAAGTGTCCACCATTTTGCCTGATATACTTTTCCATTATATATAACTCTGTTTCCACCTGTGTAAATTGTATCTTTATTCCACTGTGGATATTCTGAATCAATTGGTGTTTTAGTTGTTGTTTCAGGTGCCTTTGTTGTTGTCTCAGGTGCCACCTTAGTTGTTGTTTCAGGTGCCTTTGTTGTTATCTCTGCCACCTTTGTTGTTTCAGGTGCCTTTGTTGTTGTCTCTGGTGTCTTTGTTGTTTCTTCTCCTGAAAGACTATCAAGGAATCTACCATTGCTCTGTGCAAATGAGTTCTTATTCTGTGATGAATCCCAGTTAATTGACCATGTCATGATTCCTCTTAATCCCGGATGTGCATTGTTTAATTCTGTAAATGCACTCTGTAATGTTTCATTTGAAACCTGTCCACTTCCTGCAGCACTTGCTGATGAAGGTACACCTATTACTACCTGATCAGGTCTAAGTGGTGCAAAATACTTTTCTGCAGTCTGTGACTTTGTATAATAGTTATTTACATAGAAACCGTTTAATAACATATTGCACATTGCAACAATTCCTTCTTTTGTTCCCATGTTGTATGACTGATTATCTGTTGCAATCATTGGTGATGAATTGTAAAGCTGTACATGTACATATGTTGTTTCATTTCTAAGTGCATTTATCATTGGAAGATATACACCTGCTCTTGCATCACAGTACTGATTTATTCCACCATAGAACTGATATCCTAACTGTACGTAGAATGTTTCAGGTGCCCATGAGAGAATGAAGTCATCTCCATAACTGTTTACAATTGTTCTTATTGCATTAATCATGTTAACAATCTTTGGTGATGTTGGATTGTTAATGTCTGTATCTTTTCCACTTTCAAACTGAACTGATGACTGTTCAAGGTCAATGTCTATTCCATCAAATCCGTATTCATCTACAATTGATTTGATATCACTTACAAACTGGTTAACTGCACTCTGTGATGTCAATGAGAAATATCCCTCATATCCACCTATTGAAAGTACAATCTTTTTACCTTGTGCCTGTAATGCTTTCACATCATTTTTGAAATCTGCCTTTGTATAGTCTGCTGTAAGTCCTGAAATATTGAATTTCATTTTTCCATCTGTGCTTCCTGCACTTACAGGTTCTGCAAATGATATATTTATTACATCCCAGTTCTTATCTACATCTCTTAACTTAATGAAAGGATTTCCTGAATTATCCCATGTATGGTAATAGCCAATTAATAATCTTGAGTTCAATCCCTGTGTTGGTTTATGAGATGAAGTTGTTTCCGGTGCTTTGTTGTTGTCTCTGCCACCTTAGTTGTTGTCTCAGGTGCCTTTGTTGTTGTTTCTGGTTTCTTAGTTGTTGTTTCCGAAGCTTTTGTTGTCTCCTGTTTCTTTGTTGTAGTTACATCCTGTTCTTTTGTTGTATTCTGAACTGTTGTTCCTTCTGAAACACCATTTCCATATACTAAATTAGTAGAAAGGATTTCTCCTCCTGAAACAGCTCTCTGTCTTAATACTATTCCTTTAATGTTTCCTGTACTTGCTGTTCCTTTTCCTGATTTTAATGTAAATGTTAATGATGCTCCGGGCTCTAATGTCTTTGAACTCCATTCCGGTGGTGTCACTACTGTCTTTCCGTCTTCACTTGTAATTGTTCCGCCTGCACTCCAGTCTCCTGATAATGTCTCTCCATTTTGTGTCTCTATCGCTATTGACAGATAACTTAATGTCTTTCCAAAGTATTCTGCCCATGGCATTACTGATATGTCCTTTGCTCCGCCCGGCATTGTTACCTTTTCGTTTGTGTTCTTTATTGTTATTGTGGCTCCTGAATTATAGAACTGTGGATAACAAATTGTAAGAATATCTCTAATCTTATATGCCAATCTGTAATATGCAGATGTAGCCATTGTTCCGTTAGGATTTGTATCCTGGAAATAATATGTTTCAGGTGCCATCGTGATAATAAAATCTTCACCAAAATGATTATGTACAGTTCTAAGTGCTTCTGCTATGTAATCTGTTCCTGATACTGCACTTCCTTCAAAGTCAATATCTACACCCTCAAATCCATATTCTTCTATTATTGAAATAAGGCTTGTAGCAAACTGATTTGCGGCTTCTTCATTTGTTATATAAGTTGTTCCTTCCGCTCCACCTACTGAAATAATTACATGCTGACCTTTAGCCTTAGCATCCTTTATGTCCTGAATAAACTGAGCCTTTGTATATCCTCCTAATGCAGTAGATAAATCTTTGTCAAGTTCAAATGTAACCTTTCCGGCTGTTGTTGATGAATTTGCAAAAGCCACGCAAATCATATCATAATATGATGGAACATCTGAAAGTTTAAGCGCAGTTGATCCATTGAGGAAGTTATGCCAATATCCTGTTACCATATGCTCAGGCAATTTAGAATTAACTGTGTAATTGTTCTGTGTTGTCTCTTCTGTTCCTGATGCATTTGTTGTTTCTTCTCCTCCCGCAACTAAGTCAGTTCTTTCTTTCCATAAAGTTCCTGCTAATGTAGGAGACCATGCGGAATTGGAATTGTGTTCATATGTACATTCATACACTTTATCCTGATATTGAACCAAATCACCTATTTTATAGTGAACGTTATCCGGTGACCACACAGGATATACACCTGTTGCTGTTTTCTTAGTTGTTGTCTCAGGTGTCTTTGTTGTTTCCGTTTTCTTAGTTGTTGTTTCCGGAGCTTTTGTTGTCTCCTGTTTCTTTGTTGTAGTCACATGCTGTTCTTTTGTTGTATTCTGAACTGTTGTTCCTTCTGAAACACCGTTTCCGTATGCTAACTTTGTAGAAAGGATTTCTCCACCTGAAACAGCTCTCTGTCTTAATACTATTCCTTTAATGTTTCCTGTACTTGCTGTTCCTTTTCCTGATTTTAATGTAAATGTTAATGATGCTCCGGGCTCTAATGTCTTTGAACTCCATTCCGGTGGTGTCACTACTGTCTTTCCGTCTTCACTTGTAATTGTTCCGCCTGCACTCCAGTCTCCTGATAATGTCTCTCCATTTTGTGTCTCTATCGCTATTGACAGATAACTTAATGTCTTTCCAAAGTATTCTGCCCATGGCATTACTGATATGTCCTTTGCTCCGCCCGGCATTGTTACCTTTTCGTTTGTGTTCTTTATTGTTATTGTGTATGTATCTCCTGATGCTGTTACTGTTGTTTCAACACCGTCATTTCCAGGAATTATTATGTTCTGCTTTGGTAATGCTTCTGATCCATAAAGTGATTCCTTCATTGTCTTTGTGATTGAGTTTGTGCTGTCAAGTGATGCCATCCATGAAATGAGTCCGCCCAAATGTTTCTCTCTTACATATTTTCCTTTTTCTGCTACTGATTCTTCCGTGTCACATGTGAAGAACATTCCTGTTGATTCACTGTAGAAGTAGTTTGCCTTTGCCACATCATCCCAGTACTTTGTAAGGTTATACTTGCTTATTAATGAATCTATGTCTCCGTATGCATATGTTACTCCGCTTTCTCCTGTTGCGTCTGCATATAAGCCCGGATTCTTTGGATCTCTTCCAGTGTCCTTCTTTACTTCCTTCCAGCCTCTTGTATATGGTGCCACTCCCACTACTATCTTTGAGTAATCTATGTCATCTCCATATTTATTTTCAAGATATTTTATGCATGAATCTACTGAAAGTGATGCATCCCCTCCGTCATATGCAGGGTTTGTATATAATGCTGTCTGGTGAGCCGTGAATCCTCCCCATGCACCGTTTAAGTCATATGTCATCATGTTTGCAAAATCTACTATGTTTAACACCTTGTCATATTCGATTGCTGACATCATTGTTGGTGATGCTGACATTGCCACTGATAATTCATAGTGCTTTCCATCTGTCTTTCCGTAGCTGTCCAATGAATTTCTGATTTCCTGTAACAATAATGTGAAATTCTTTGTGTCTGCTGCTGAGCCTTTGCATCCCTTGTCTATTGCCACTCCGTTTCCTTCAGGATCCGGATCTCTGTCTGCTGTTGGGTATTCCCAGTCGATGTCTACAAAGTCATATCCATAGCAGTGAACAAACTTTGCCACATTGTTTGCGAAATTCTTTCTTGTCCTGTCTGATGCTGCAAGTTTTGGGAAATCTCCTGATCTTGTCCATCCTCCAACTGAAATACCTATTTTCATGTTTGGATATTTCTGTCTTAAGAGTACCATTGCTCCCAACACACCTGCATATTTATTATCACTTCCAACTGAATATCCAACGTTTGGATTCTGATAATCTGCCCATGTGTCTGTTGTGATTAAGTCTCCATTTTCGTCCGCATCCATAAATGCAAAGTTCAAATGTGTGATTAAACTTCCGTCAATCTTGTCAGGTGTGAAGTTCTTCTGTCCTGAATAAATTGACCAGTCACCGTAATACATTACGTTACGGTACTTAGCAGTTGTTGCCGCCTTAACACTTGTACTTACACTCTGTGGCAAAACTACACATCCCCAAAGCCATTGAAAGTACTAAAACAAATGTCAACACGTAACTGCAAACTCTGCCAAATAACGAGTTTCTCTTTGTGAAATAGTAAAGACTCATTTTTTTACCTCCTATTTGTTAACCCTTTACATAGTAAAATTCAGTTTTCACATTTTCTTCACAAGTTTATCATTTTGTATTTTTAAAGAAGAGTGTGTTTTTTTATACAGGTATCTATTTTTTGCCAAAAACAAATCCATACAATTTTTGCCAATTATATACAATAAAAAATCACCCATTTTTTTCTCTTTTAGAATTTATTTCTTATATATTATCTTTCTCAACGCCGGGCCACAATACTCATGTGGAACAAGTTTAAATCCTTGTTTTATATAAAATTGTTCCTTTCCAACTTCTGCCAACAATTGTACACTTACACGACTTCCCTCACACATATTTTTTTCAATATACTCTAAAATTGAGTTCATAATTGTTGTACCTATCTTTCTACCCTGATATTCAGGTCTGACAACAATATCCACAATAGTAAAATATATGCCGTCACCAACAACTCTTCCCATTCCTATTGCCTTTTCCTTATCATAAATTACAACTGTATAATATGAATTTTTCAAAGCATTTTTTGCCTGCTCTTTACTCCAATTATTCCATCCTACTGATTCTCTAAGTGTATAATATGTTTCATAATTCAGTTGATTTTCTTTTATCGTGTATTTCATAAATACTCCGTTATCTTAGATTCCTTTACTCTCGTATGTTCACTACATAATATAATCAATTACAAATCTAGTTTTTTAACAAGCTCCAACGTTCTGCTTGAGGCTAGCTCCTTCACATCCAATTTAAACATTGTTTCCTTGTCTACCCATTTGTAACCTATAGTTTCTCCTTCCTGCAAAACAATCGAGTCCTTTTCAAAATCCGCCTCACACAAATATACTACATAAAATGAATGGTGGTCATGACGAACAGCACGTCCAATTTCTTTCATTTCACCGCTTAAGCCGGTTTCTTCTTTTAATTCTCTAACTGCTGCTTCTAACTCATCCTCTCCTTGTAACGCGGAACCTCCTGCAGTCAATTCCCATTTTCCGCCGTGATGTTTTCTAAAATCACGTTGCATTAGTAAATATGAGCCATCTGTATGCTTTACTACTATTTCACTTACAAGATGATACGCTCCATCAGGAATGGATTCGCCTCGAATCAATGTCCTATTTTCTATTTTATTAAAATTCTTATTGTATGCATCCCATAGTTCTGCCATTGTAGAACCTCCTTAATTTTAATTGTTTACATTACCCACTACAATTCAATAGGATATATTTCAATAACAAAATGTTCTTCCTCTATCTACGTTTCCGGATGTGATTTTGCAATATTCGCAGTTGCATACTCTATATATACTCAATTGGCAAAGCTATTAGGTTTTCTCTTAAATATGTTTTTTTATCTATCAGGCAAAGAATAATTCCCATACCTCTTTTTTTATCTGGTATCTTATCAAGTACCTGATTTGTAGCACCCATAATAGCTTTTGGATTACCTGACATCTTTATTTCAACAGGATATAGCACTCCATTTTCTTCGATAATTAAATCTATTTCATTTTCTCCTGTTTTTCTTTTGTCTTTACCTCTATAGTAATAAATATTGAAACGATAATCTTTACCTTCATTAGAGTATGTTTTTAGTATTTCAGAAATAACAAATGTCTCAAACATATTTCCGGCTACTGCTGAATTTTTTAGTGCATCAGCTGTCAACCATCTTGTAAGATAACAGGCAAGTCCTGTATCCCTAAAATATATTTTGGGTGTTTTTATAGCTCTGTTTAATGCACTCGCACTATATGGCTGTAGCAAATATACTATTCCAGTTCTTTCTAAAATTGATATCCATTTTTTTACAGTCATTTCGCTTATGCCTATATCACTTGCAATGTTCGCATAATTAAGTAATTCACCTGTTCGTGCTGCAACAGCTGTTAAAAATTTTGTGAATGTAATACTATCAGTAGCAATCAACTCGTTTATGTCTCTTTCCAAATATGTTGATACATATGATGAATAAAAATCCTGCCAATCACGGTCTATATCATATAATTCAGGATATGAACCTTTATGAATAACTTCCCATATATTATCATACTTCTTTAATTCTGTTTCACGCTCTCTCAAATAATCCTCTGTAGGCACAAAATGTTTATTAAATTTTATTTTTTTAATTTCACGCATCGACAAACCTGAAAGTTCAAAAATTGATACTCTGCCTGCTAATGATTCACTAATTCCCTTCATAAGTTCTAATTTTTGAGAACCCGACAATATGAACTGTCCTCTTTCATCAGATTCATCTACTATTTGTTTAATCTCTTCCAGAATTGTTCCTTCTTTTTGTACTTCGTCAATAAAAAGTGGACATGGATTATTTAAAAAGAACAATTTAGGTTCTTCTTTAGCTTGAATTCTAGTCAATTTATCGTCAAAATTAGTTCTATTATATTCTGAAAATTCATGTTTAATTAATGTTGATTTTCCAACCTGTCTTGCTCCAACAACTAAAGTACATTTGCTTTTTTGTACTCTATCTTTAAGAATTGGTGAAATATTTCTTTCAATATATGACATTCCGCTCCTCCATATAAACAATATTTAAGATTATTATATACATTATTCAAATAAGAATCAAGCGACTAATCCATAATCTAAATATGGATTAGTCACTTTTTGCTTAGATTTTAATTGCTTACATTCCCCACTTCAACTCAGTAGGATATATTTCAATAACAAAATGTTCTTCCTCTATCTGCGTTTCCGGATGTGATTTTGCAATATCCAAATTGGAGTCCTACATATATTTGCTCTGCTCTTATAGATAACCTCTTTTCTTTGCTTCGCTAATTAACTTAGGTTGAATCAAAGGATATGTCCACTGACGTATTAAGTCATCGCTTAAAACTATCTTTTCAATTTCACTATGTATCTCCTCAAAAGAAAAAATCTCTGCTATATAAAGCATTCCAAAAGATTCTTTTGTTGCATTATCATTCACACGCGTTTTTCCCTTTACTGAATATACACAAACGGGTTTTATGTTAAAATCTACAGCTCCTGTTTCTTCTTTTAATTCTCTTACTGCAGTATCTTCAATTTTCTCACCGGTTTCTCTGTGTCCTCCCGGTACTTCAAATGTATCTCTTTCTTTATGCTTGCAAAATACCCATTTACCATTAGATTTTGAAATAATAACAGCAAATTCAAGTAAAGAATCATCTATTTCATCATAAAAATTTACTTCAATCATCTCTTCCCTCTTTTCCATCTATAATCTTTTGCTACCAGAATAGATTTACCTTTTTTTACTGCTATCAATTCTTCCAGCATCAAAGGCACATATTCTTCTATAAATTGGTCTAGCATATTTTCCGTTACAAAAACTGTTTCACCCTGAGTTTTATCTGAAAAATCTCCTGCAAAATCTCTCAAAAATCCTTCTATTCTAAACTCTGCAATTTCCATGATTTTTTCTGAATCAAGGTTAATTTTGTCCTGTAAAATATTTTGACAATTGTATTTACTAACTATATAAGAATTTAAAATATGATAATCGTTGTGTAGCATTGAAATTTCTTTCTGACTTTTCGTTATTCTAAACTCATCCCTATGTATAAATTGTCTGTAAAAAACGTCTTCAACCAAATGCATATAATAGCCAAGATACAAGCTATCTTCATTAATCTGCCTGTCAAACTTCTCCCTAAATAAGTTAAAATCAAAATATGTTGTTTCTTCTGTTCTATTGGCAAAATGAGTTTTGTCTCTGTCCTTTAAATCCATATATGCATCAGGTATTATGCTTCCCAATAGAAATCTTTCTTTGCTTTTTAGTTCAATTTCTTTTGAAAAAATTTTTCCTAATAAATAATGTATTAATCTTTGTGCCATATTTTCTCCTTGTGCTGCAATTGATAACAATCAATCGTCAATATTATAATAAATCAAACTTCTTTTCTCATAACACAATCTTCAATTTCAACATAACCATTCTTCGGATAAAACTTCCATGACTCAAACCATTGTTCTTTAGGTTTACCTAAGTGTACAAGCGTAGCATCTTTTCCATTTTTCTTAGCGTATTCTTCTGCGGTAGTCAAAAGTTTAGTTCCTATGCCGTTGTATTTTTGATTGTATTTCACAAACAAACGATGGATGTAACATTCTTTTGAATTATCAATCATACTCACACCGACACTTCCAATAACCCTGTCATTTTCATCTACGGCAATCCAGAACATTCCACCCTTATACATATAATTCTTTTGGATATCTAACAAATCTTCATTTAGTCCTGGAACTCTTCCCAATGCATCTTTTGCTTCCAATATCATAAAAATAAGGTCGTCTCTATACTTTTCTTCAAATGTAATTATTTTCATATCGTCTAAAAAACTCACACTTTCTTAATTATTTCATTTCAAATTAAAAATTATCCATTCCACTTTTATAGTTCATTTTTACCAACGAAAACATCATAAATTCTTTGATATCTGAACCCCTTTTTTATAATTGACGAATCCGGAACAATTACCTCTAACTCTACCAACTGATTTACTATTCTGTTCACAACATTTTTAGATACTCCAGACATTTCTTCTACTTCTTTTTTAGTAAACACAATCTGTTTCATAATAACAGGCATAATTCGATATACCGAATTTCCTTTTATACTCTCTATTTTTTTCATATCCTCTTTATAAATTTGTTTTACTTTTTCAAGTTTATAAATATATGCATTACATTGATCTATTGTGCATTGCAAAAAGAATTTAATATAACCTGCCACATTTCCCTTTCTACATTCCATAAGGTTTCTCTGATAAGACGGTTTATACAATTCCAAAATTTCTGACATGTACAAAATTGGCGTACTATCATCGAGCAATGCCATTTGTACCGGTATTAATGCTCTCCCAAGTCGTCCATTTCCATCCTTATACGCATGTATTGTTTCAAACTGCATATGTGATAAAGCAACATTTACTAACAACGGATCTATAAATGCGTCATTCATGTATTCATATAAATTAATAAGCAAATTATACACATTCTCTGGTGCCGGAGGTACAAAAATTGCATCTTCTATTGTACATCCTCTAGGTCCAATCCAATTTTGTATTGTCCTAATTTGACCCGGAGTCTTTTGTGATCCTCTTACGCTATCTATAATAATTCTATGCATCTCATTCACAAGTCCAAAATTTATCGTATTTCCATCTTTTAAAACTGAAGATGCATATTCTATTGTTTTTTTCAAATTTTGTATTTCTCTATTATCATCCGTCTTTTCCATATACTTTAAATAATACATTTCATCTTGAGATATTTGTGTTCCTTCAATTTGAGTAGATTTGTAACTTTCGTTTAAGATAACAGAATTTAAGAAAAAACCTGCATCAAACTCCAAAGTATTTAATATAGACTTATACTCTCCATATTTAACATTTGCTTCAGAAATCAACTTAAGTATCTCTTTATCTATTTTATATTCCAACGGCATTAATTTTGCTTTATATGGTTCCATATTATTTTCTCTCCTTTTTCAATCATGGTAAAATTATACCATTTTTTCAGAAAAAAGCACTGTTTTTTCAAAAAACAGTGCTTTTTTGCTTGATTTTATATTATTTTTCCCATTTTTATCATTTATATTTCAAAAATAAAAATTTAATCTTATAAGTTAATGCATCAATTATTTCTTTTACCCGATGCAAAATCGGCATTATTATATCTCATTTTCAATATATTCTAAAAGTGCCTTGTATTCTCTAAAATAGGCACCTTGTTTCATTTTATCTTCATCTGCATAATCCTGATATTTTGAAAATATATCTATTGCCTTTTCTAAGGAAATCCATCTTGGTTCTAGCCCTACTTCGTATTCCCTTTGAGTTAAAATTCTTTTAGTTTTTTCAATGTAATTGCATATAAAATAATGGTTTACCCACAGCCATTCATCATAATGTTCATTTATTATTAAATATTGTTTGTTCACTTCAACTATGCATCCGGTTTCTTCTGCCATTTCTCTTATGCAGCATTGACTCAGACTTTCATTACTTTCTAATCCATCGCCTGGAATAAACCATTGATTAGTATTAACTTCATAAGTTAATAATATCTTCCCATTCCTTATTACAATTCCACGACACGCTTCACGTAATTTAGTATATTGTTCTATATAATTTTCTCCGTATATTTCAATTGTTTTCATACTTTCTCCTGACTAATTTTAAAATATATTATTTTCTTTCATCCGTAATTATATGTTCAATTCATAAATATTCTCTTTTAAATTTAAAACTCACAAATCACCAAATTTCTTTTCCATCTCCAAAAAGAATTAATTTTATATTTTCATCAATTTGTGTTTCATTCAACCCTTGCTGAATAAGAGGCCAGATAACTTCTCTACTTTCTCTTGTATGTGGTAATTCAGACGCCAATTTATTTGCTTTATCAACTCTACCAACTTTTAGATATAAAAAACATAATGTTGCTTTCATCATAGATTTTTGCCTATCATTGATAGATATGGGTAAGCCTCGCTCCATTAACTCAATAGCCTCGTTTGTCTCTCCCTTTAAGGCTAATGTACTGGCAAGTCCCAAAATCATTCCCGGCTTATTTGGATATATCAACAATGCGTCCCTATATGTTTTTTCAGCCAAATCATATTCTCCATTTCTCTGATATTCAATGGCTTTCCTATGAATGTTAAGGCGCGTTTCTTCAGCTCGAATAGTATCCATTCCTATAAGTAAATCTACACTGGTTTCAAAAATATTAGCTAATGCAGGAAGAAAAGTAATATCCGGATATGTTTCTCCTGCTCGTGTCAACCCTAGACCAAAAAAAAATTGATTTTTTTGTACCCTCAAATATCACTTCCCATTATACCTGCTATTGCAGTATATTGAAAGCAATATTTATGCCTGCAGAAGAAAGGAGTGCCACATTTTCTCGACACTCCACACTCTTTAAACATCCATCTTACCTGAAAAATGGATCATCTGTATTCCATACAATCTCGATATTGTCCTCTCCATTGATAATCACTTTTTTGATTACCTTCTGGATTTTCTCTCTGTCAAAAGATTCCATATTGATGATACTTTCTAACTGTGTCTCAAACTTACTAGAAGAATTTTCTTCTGGCGGTATTTCTATTGTAAGCTGTTCGATTTCCTGATGCAATTCATCAATCTGCTCCACCATCGCCTTTGAACGCTTGACATACTCTTCTCTTGTGAGCTTGTCATCCTTATAATCAGAATACAACATCATCTTTTTACTGCTGAGGCTCTTCACCTTCTTTTCAAGTGTTGCAATCTTTTCTTCCGGAGATACTTCTTTCGATTTACCAGCTTTCTTTATTCCTTTCTCATCCAGATAAGCTGTTGCATACATATTTACAATTTTCATGATTGCATCTTCAACCTTGGCAATTTCCACCCTGTTGCTTTTGCATGGAGAATTTTCCTCAATTCTTGACGAGTAACAAAGAAGAATGTCACCTTTTACCCTTTTGCTGGGTGCTAAAGCTCTGCCACACACACCACAATAATAAAACGGATTATAGTTTCTCTTACCACGCTTTAAACGAACACATTTTTTTGAATTAGCGTGTGCCATATCAAATAATTCCTGAGTAATAATGGGTTCATGGCAATTTTCTATCACCATCCATTCGTCTTTAGGAACATAGCTTGAAGTGTTATTACTGCCTATCCTCTTCTTAGTTTTATTCCATATCAGTTTTCCAAGATAAACTTCATCGTTTAATATATCCCGGATAGAAGAAGTACTCCACAGACTTTTTACTTCAACTGCATGAAAAAAGTTTCTGCTTCCTTTTCTCTTTTTATATGCAGATGGTGTATCAATACCCTGAGCATTTAGGTAATTTGCCACTTCCGTTTTACTTTTGCCCTGTGCGGTCAGTTCAAATATCAGCTTAACCACTTCTGCTGCTTCCGGATCTACAATAATCTTATGCTTATCATTTGGGTCTTTGACATATCCATACCTTAACTGACCACTGATGTTCTCACCTTTCAGTATCCTTGTGTGCATTGCAGAACTGACTTTATTAGACAAGTCCCTGCTATAAAGCATATAGATTAAGTTCTTAAACGCAACATTCATACCGCCCGTCGAACCATCATAGTTATCGCTGTCATAATTGTCATTAACTGCAATAACTCGTACCTGATAAAGTGGAAGTATCTGCTCCAGAAGACTACCGACTTCAATATAATCCCTTCCGAGTCTGGATAAATCCTTTACAACAATGCAGGATATTTTATCAGCTCGGACATCCTCCATAAGCTTCATATAGCCCGGTCTTTCAAATTTTGTTCCGGTAAATCCATCATCACAGTATTCCTGTACCTTCGTATCCTTAAGCTCCGAATGATTGCCAATAAATGATTCTAACAATTCCCTCTGACTGGATACACTGTTACTCTCTTCCTTCTGATTTAATGATACATCCTCATCTTTCATAGAAAGGCGAATATACATAGCAGTTATCTTACTCATACAAATCACCTTCTCTCTTATTCTTTACCTGTAACAGTTCTTCCAGGCAATCATCATAAACCAGATTTACGGAAATTCTTCCATCTTCAAACACCTGTACCTTGTCAACAAATGCATCTGCCAGCTCTTTGTTAAGCTTTCTGCATTTCAGATATTTATTGATAAGGTTTTCCCAGTCTTCATCAATCTTATAATTCTTTGAATACAGGTTCTGAGATACTAAAAGATTATCAATCTCCTTCTTCAAAGCTTCGCTTTTTAGAAGATACTGCTGTTTTAATGTCAGATATTCGCTCTCATTAATCAAATGTTCTGAGTAATCTCCATATAACTCAGAGAACTTGCGGTTTACTTTCTCCAGTTCCCTGCGCTGTCTGGTAATGGCTTTTTCATACACATCGTATTTTTTCAGTCCGCTGCTTCTTGCATTTAATTCCCGTATCACTTTTAATGCGTCAATACAGCAACGCATATGATTTGAAATCTGAGCAAAGACAGCTTTGTTGACTTCCTCCTGATCAATTTTGTGTCTTGAACATGCCGGATTAATACCATCTGAAAAAGTTCCACAAAAATATACATACGATTTTGTTGTTCTTGGAGAAAGTCTCATTCCCTTGCCACAGTCTCCGCATACGATTTTTCCCTTTAGCAGATTCATTTCATTAGGTGGGTGTTTTGTAAACTCTTTTGCAAAATAAGCATCCGAGATTTCCTTTACTCTTTCCTGTGCCTTTTCAAATGTCTCTTTGTCAACAAGCGGCTCATGCGTATTTTCAACAATGACCCATTCACTTGGATCTGTTGCATGGAGTGGAATATTATTGTATTTCTCAATTACAACTTTCCCATGCACCGCCGAACCAATATATGCCTGATTTGTCAGTATTGACTTAACTGTTGTTTTGGTCCATACACCATTGGTTTTTACATTCTGCTGGTAACCAAGAGATTTTAAATACATCAATGGTGACATTATTCCCTGCTCATTCAGATATTTTGCAATTGGTGTATATCCTTTGCCCTCTAAAAACAATTTATAAATAAGCCTGACATTTCCAGCAGTTGCTTCATCCACAACAATTCTGTTCTTCTCCGTATTGGATTTCAGATATCCATATGGAGCAAAACCGCACATATATTCATCAGTAGTCCATTTTCTACGATGTGCAGTTGAAACTTTCTTTGAAATATCCTTAGCATAAAACTCATTTACGATGTTTTTCAAAGGCATCATAAGGTCTGTGCCCGGTCTGAACGAGTCAAAATCATCCGTAACAGCAATGAATCTTACATTGAGAAAAGGAAACACTCTTTCAATGTAGTTCCCCATCTCCACATAATTTCTGCCAAGTCTCGATAAATCCTTAACTATAATACAGTTAATTCTTCCTGTTTTTGCATCCTCAAGCATTCGCTTAAAATCCGGTCTTTCAAAATTAGTACCGGTAAAGGAAGCATCATAATATTCCTCTTCAATTACAATATCTTCGTGATCTTTGACATAATTCTTCATAAGTTCCATCTGTGTTTCGATTGTCCCTCTCTCAATGTTCTCTTCCTTTTCATGGGACAGTCTTGCATATAATCCAGCCTTAAAAAGAACCTTCTTCTCTTTATCCGGTAAGTCTGTGTTTTCCTGTAGCATCACATTTTTTCTGCTTTTTCTTGCCATATTACACAGCCTCCCTTCTGCTGATATTTAATTGTCCACCCGGTTCTTTATCTACTTGATAACCAAGTTTTTCGACTGATTCTAATAACTTCTTATAACAATCATCAAAGTCAAATACGATTTCAATCTCTTTATTCTCTGAAACCCTTACCTCAGAAATCAGTTTCACAACCACATCCCTGGTCAGTTCCTTAATATCCTTGTATTCGGTAAAATAATTCATCCAGAGATGCTTATCATCCTTCTCCTCAAGAATTAAAGCAATGTCTCTCTCAATCTGGCGAATTATTTCTTCTCCCTCTTTTGCTTTTTTCAGATATGCCTCATGAAGTTCAAGATATTCTTCTTTAGTAAGAATTCCGTCCTTCATATCTTCATACAGTGAAGTTTTCAGTCTTTTACACTTTTCAACTTCCTCAAGTTTTTTCTGTTTTCTTGCTTCAAGACTTTTTACATCAAGCTGCTGGAAAGGAATTGTTCCAATATAATCAAGTATTTCTTCCAGATTCATTACGTTTTTGATATGAAGCTTTAACATTTCAAGCACCGTATCCTCTAATAACGATACTGATATTGAGTGCTGTGAACACTGCTTTGTCAATTTATGATTAGAGCAGATATAGTAAGCGTATTTCTTATCACCTGCTGTTGTAATTTTTCTTGTCATTGGTGAACCACAATCTGCACATACTGCAATACCTGAAAGATTATAGACCACATCTGAATCCGGAGATATTCTCGTATCCATTCCCAACAACCTTTGAACAATCTCAAAATCCCTGTCACTAATAATCGGCTCATGATTTTTTTCGATTCTTATCCAGTCAGATTCCGGCTTAACAACCTCCTGCTTCACTTTATGATTTGGTGTCGTTCTTTTGCCTTGAACAAGATTTCCAATGTAAATCTCATTTTCAAGAATCCTACGGACCGTGACTGAACTCCATACCGATTTTTCATTCTGTAAAAATCCAGTCTGATAACCGCTCCCTGTGCTCTGCTTATATTCCATAGGTGCAAGCACACCCTCATTATTCAACTGTGTTGCTATTGCATCCTGACTCATTCCGTGAAGCTTTAGCCGAAAAATTTCCTTCACAATACCGGCTGCATAAGTATCAATAACCAGCTTATGTTTATCATCATCCGATTTTTCATACCCATAGGGAACAAATGCACCGATATACTCACCATTTTTTCTCTTTACATCCAAATGGCTTCGTATCTTTATACTGATATCCCTGCAATATGCATCATTGATCAGGTTTTTAAACGGAATAATAATCTCATCACCCTGTGACTTTCCAGTCACACTGTCATAGTTATCATTGATTGCAATAAACCTTACACCAAGAGCCGGAAATAATCTTTCGATGTATCGACCTGAATCAATATACTCACGTCCAAAACGTGAAAGATCCTTTACCACCACACAATCAATTACTCCTCGCTTAATATCTTCCATCATCGTCTGAAAAGACGGACGGTCAAAATTAGAGCCGGAATAACCATAATCCACATATTCTTTAACTATTCTAATGTCTTTTTTGTCTGCAAGGAAATTTCGGATGAAATCCTTTTGATTTGAAATACTATTACTCTCAGCTTTTGTGCTGGTAGAAACATCGCCATCCTCCTTAGATAATCTAACGTAGATGGCTGCATGATAGATTTTTGAGATTTGTTTACTCATATCGCAACACTCCTTTAAATATTCTACGTCAGATGTACCCAACTAAAATATCAAATGAAGTTATGCCATATTCATTTAGTCCTTGAACATATCATAGCACAACTCCCTTTCATTTTCCATATGATTCTAAAAAAAAGATTCTAAACTGTAAGCAGCATATTTTTGAAAGCTTCTTCTATGGAAACTCCATTATTGGCAAAGCTTACTTTAACTTTCATCTTTCCCACTCTCATCATATAGGGATTTCCAACTTTTCTTATAAACTTCTGCTGTCTCTTTTCAATCGTATCATTCAAATCAGCATGATAAGATGCCATATCGGGCATTTCATTAATCTTGACATCGCTAAAATCAGTATCAAGCAATGCTCTGTATTCTTCT